>QWCE01001196.1_pt1 | contig 41617 bp, 34 predicted proteins | sample 1972531 | NCBI WGS metagenome assembly QWCE01 (sample SAMN09866716, study PRJNA288562) | Human gut metagenome isolate term4_stool, whole genome shotgun sequencing... | reverse complement strand
ATTATCTCCTTCATTCATCATTTCTCTTTCATAGTAATGAACATACATCTGCATTTGTCCTAAATCTTGGTGTGTTAAATCTCCAATCTTCAAATCTATCAAGACGAAGCATTTCAGTATGTAGTTATAAAACACTAAATCTATTCTGAAATGTCTTCCATCAAAGGTAAATCTTTTCTGTCTTGCTACAAACGAAAAACCTCTCCCTAATTCTAAAAGAAATTTCTGTAAATGAGTTATTAAGGCTTGTTCCAAATCACTTTCATAAAAATCTGTATTATTTCCCAAACCTAAAAACTCCAACACATACGGATCTCTTATAATATCCTCAGGATTTTTGTTTTTTTCCAATTGTGTTATTTCCTTTGACACTTCTTCTTTATTTTGACTTGATAGCAATCTTTCATAGAAAAAACTGTTTATCTGCCTGTCAAGTTGTCTTGTACTCCAATTAGATTTTATAGCCTCTTCTAAATAAAAGTTCCTTGCTCTTTCATTTTCAACACGCATTAAACTACGATAGTGTGTCCAACTCAATTCGTCACGCAGTGCGTGACCATTTGGAAATGTAAGATAAAATTGACGCATATACTTCAAATTTGTAACTGTGAATCCCTTACCAAAATCTTTTGTCATCTGTTTGGATAGTTCTTGCAATAACCCTTGCCCATATTCTGCTGTATCTTTACCACCTTGTTCATCAATAATTCTCTTACCAATGTTCCAATAAGCTTCAACCATAGCAAAATTAGCTGTTTTATAAACTTTATTTCTTGCACTTATCAGTATATCCTTAATTTCATTATAAAAATTGTTTTCCATGACCCTATCTCCTAGATCTTCTTATATTTTTCTACTCCGCCTTCAGCTTTCCCGATGTGTTCTACATTTTTTACAAGTCCATTTTTTATATTTTCAAAAAACCATCTTCCAATCAAAGCCGGCGGTGTTGCTATTAAATCTCGTAAAACAAACTCTTTGTCTTTAGGCAAGGAGCTTATTTTATTTAGTAATGTATTATATAGAGTGGCATAACTCGTATTTTCTTGTAAACTTTTGCACTTACAATATTCACTAATACTTGGGTAATTAGCTTCTATTGCTTTTTTAGTTAAAATTTTAAGTTCCTCATCTGTTACCGTAAATTGAATTCGCATTTATATATCCTCTTCTTATAACTGAGTTTATTATCATATCATTATCATTTTACCATGAATTCGATATTTTTTCCTTATAACAAATTCAAAACCTTATTATTCCTCCTCGTTTTCTTTCTTATTTTCTATTTTGTTTAATGATTTAACTGTAAAATTCTTGTAGACCTTATCTCCTAATTTTGTGTATAAAAAACGATAGAGTTTTTAATTTCTATCGTCTTAGATTATCTAATATTTATTTTTCTTTAAATTGATTTTAGTGTATAGCTTAATAATTCTATTAACCCAATTATAAAAATTAAACTGGGATTCATAACAAACCCCAGTTTCATAATTAGCGTGTTCTTTAATAAATCTTTGCTCCTGCTGGAATATTTTCATCTAATATTATCAGGTTAAGCAGCTCTTCTTCGCCTTCTTCACAAACTGCTGAGAGCAACATTCCCTGTGATTCTTCACCCATCATCTTTCTCGGTGGAAGATTTGTTATTGCTAAAAGCTTCTTTCCTACCAATTCCTCTGCTGAATAATAATCTTTTATTCCAGAAAGTATAATCCTATCCTCTTTAGAACCATCATCAAGTGTAAACTTTAGCAATTTCTTGCTCTTAGGCACTTCTACGCAATTTTTTACCTTGACAACTCTCATATCTGATTTGCTAAATGTGTCAAAATCAACAAATTCCTCAAATAATGGTTCAACCTTTATCTTTGATAAGTCAATTTTCCTAGCTTCTTCTTTTTTCTCAGAATTCTCCGGCTTCATTGTTGGGAAAAGCTGAACATCTCTGATTGTCTGCTGGTCTGTAAGTAGCATAACTAGCCTGTCAACTCCAATACCAATTCCACCTGTAGGAGGCATTCCAACCTCAAGTGCATTGACAAAGTCCTTATCCATAGGATGGGCTTCATCATCTATTCCAAGATTTAGTTCTCTCTGCTGAGCTTCAAACCTCTCATATTGGTCGATAGGGTCATTTAATTCAGAAAAGGCATTTGATAGTTCCCAGCCATTGATATATGCTTCAAATCTCCTCGTAATTCTTCTGTCTTTCGGATCTTTTTTGGCGAGAGGCGATACCTCAACAGGGTGACCGCACACGAAGCAAGGCCCATCTAAAAATCCAGGAATATCTTCGCAGTATTCCTCAAACATCTCAGCTATAATCTTGCCTCTTGTCATTTCAGCCTCATTCAAATCTTCAAAGCTCATTCCATATTCTTTAGCAGCCTTTATTGCATCTTCGTCCTTATCTATCTCATCAAAAGGAATTCCCGTCACCTTTATAACCGATTCCGTCATATCGATCTTATTCCATGGAGGTGTAACATCAAAAGACTTGTCACCATATTTAATAATAGGAGTTCCATTTACTTCCATGGCACATTTGTAGACAACCTGCTCCATTAATTCCATCATGCTCTCGAGGTTGCCATAAGCCATATATGCTTCCATAGATGTAAATTCTGGACTGTGATTTCTATCCATTCCCTCATTTCGAAATACCTTGCCCATCTCATACACTCTATCAAGTCCACCTACTATCAGCCTTTTTAACTCAAGCTCAAGTGAAATCCTAAGTTTTAGATCAAAGTCAAGAGTATTATGGTGTGTATTAAATGGTCTTGCATTGGCTCCGCCCGCAATAGTCTGAAGAACCGGTGTTTCGACTTCAAGAAAATTATAATCTTCCTCAAGAACCTTTCTTATCATCTTAATTATCTTAGCACGAGCGATAAATGTATCTCTAACCTCTTCATTCACAATTAAATCTACATATCTCTGTCTATATCTAAGATCTGTATCTTGAAGTCCGCTCCACTTGTCAGGAAGAACTTGAAGCGATTTGCATAAGAGATCAATCTTTTCAGCGTGGATTGAAATTTCTCCAGTCTTTGTCTTAAATACCTTTCCCCTAACTCCAATAATATCGCCGATGTCGTATGTCTTAAACCATTTATAATCTTCTTGGCCGATGTCATCACGCCTTACATAGATTTGCAACCTGCCATCTCTATCTTGAATATCGCAAAAAGACGCCTTTCCCATAACTCTCTTTGTCATAAGTCTGCCAGAAAGACTTAATTCTTTTCCATCAAATTCTTCAAACCTATCTTTTATTTCCTTGCTATAAGCATCTATATCATAGGTCTCATGGACATATGGATCTCTTCCGGCATTTCTTAAATCTTCGAGCTTTTTTCTCCTTATAAGGCGTTGTTCGCTCAAATCTTGAATTTCAGCATCTTTAGAAATATTTGTTTCTTTATTAGTCATATCTACAGACTTCTCCTAACTATCTAATTTAAAATTTGTTTTTTTAATTTTATATCTTTTATCTTTTTATTTAATTATGATTCTATTTAATTATATTATTTCAATTTAATGTTAATGCCATTTTTTATTTTGACTTTATTTTTACTTCATTTTAATTTTATTTTGATTTTATTTTGATTTTTTGATGTCGAGAATTTGGTATTTTGCCTCTCCTGAAGGGACAGTAAAATGCACCTTATCTCCCTTTTTTCTTCCAAGCAGGTTTCTTCCAACTATGCACTCGCTCGATAGCTTACCTTCAAATGGATCTGACTCGGTATCTCCGACGATTTCATATGTTACCTCTTTATTTTCCACCATATCCTTTAATTTTACAGTTGTTCCAACGCCAACTGTATCGCTTGAAATATCCTCATCTTTTATTACTACAGCATCTCTTAGCTGAATCTGTATTTCACCTATTCTCTCCTCGAGGTTTGCCTGTTCTTCCTTTGCAGCATCATACTCTGAGTTTTCAGAAATATCTCCATATGAGATAGCCTCTTTCAACCTCTCCGCTACCTCTTTTCTTCTTACGGTAATAAGCTCGTTAAGTTCTTTTTGAAGTTCATCATATCCTGCTTGCGTCATCTGTTCTGCCATATGTCCATTCCCCTTTCAATCCTTATCATTTAATATTTTATTTATCTATATATTTCTATATTCATATATTTACTTATAGAAATTTTTATTGATTTACTAATGCAATTTATTACTGCCTTATAATTTTTTTATATGCTTTTTTGTCATTATTGTATCGTTCTTTATCTTATTTATTAATAATTTTCAATTGATGAAAAAAATATCTACATTCTCGCTGGAGCTAAGGTTCAATATCGCAGAGTATTTAATCTTAAATCTCAAAATATCACCTATTTTATATGACGAATCACAATCTTCAATATCTATAATAGTGTGATCTCCTGAAGCACCAATAAGTTCTACCTTATCATCTTCTGGAATAAGAGAGGATATATCTCCATAATCTGCTCTACCTATGGCAAGCAAGGCTCTATTGCGAACCCCTCTATCCACATACTTTCCCTTGTTTCCAAAAGCATCTACCCCAAGCTTGCCTATAGGATAAGACGGCTTTTTCTTTATTTCTATGATTTCCGCTTCAAGGTTAAATGGACATTCAAGCTCGTCTATTTCCTCTCTGCCATACACGGTTCTAATCTCATCATATGGGCCTGCTATAATTGCTGCCCCAATTCTCAGCATATTAATCCCGTCCATATATTTATCAAAGACACCCATTAGACTTGAGGTTGCACCGCCGGAGACGATTTCAAGCTTTCTTCCTATGGCTTTTTCAACCTTCTCGCTTAATATTCTCAAGTCTTTCATCTTGTCTTTTGTAGGAATTATAGAGCCGTAGCAACCTAGGTTTGTCCCTACTCCGGCAAGCTCAATTCCATTTAAATCATTTTCTATCTCCCTAGCAGTGGATATTAGTTCTTCAGCATCTATGAAGCCTTCTCTAAGATCACCCAGATCTGCCATCAAAACGACCTTATGCCTTCTATATCCACTTTTTAAAATCTCATCATTAATTTTTTTTATAACTACAGGTTCGCTATTTAAACTATACTCACAGGTTTCAATAAGCCTTGGCACTTCACTTAGCATAGGTACCCTTAGCATCATAAGCGGTAGCCTAATACCAGAAGCCTTGCATCTTTCGAGTTGCTCAAGCCTTGATGAGGCGATAATCTTCACTCCTCCCGCTTCCATTTCTTTCGCAACTTCTTCTATTCCGCTTGCTCCCTTTATTACTCCGCTTACAAATATCCCCTGCTCATCGCACCAAGATGTAACTTTTTTTGTATTATTTCTTATGGCCTTCCTATCAATTAAAAGCCTCGGATATTTATCAAGCATCTTATGCCTCTCTATTGTCATCAATAAATCTCTTTACCTTCATAGACGAGCTGACTTCAAAATCTCTTTTTCTTATGACAAAGCGATGAATTTTCTTAAAAAGTGGCTTATCCTTATTAACATCATCTACAATGCCCTGAATCAAATCAGAAAGCTTCTCTTCAGAATAATCAGCCCCAAGCCTTTCAATAACATCTTCTTCTGACGGCTTTATAGTCGCTACTATCTCTCCACTATTAACTCCATCCTTTGCCTCCGCCCATACCATTGCTTCTTCAATATAATTACTGGATTTTAGATAGCCCTCAAGCTCTTCAGGGAAGATATTTTTACCATTTGCTGTTATTATCACATTCTTGCTCCTACCTGTGATATAGACATAATTATCTTCATCGAGGTACCCTAGGTCACCTGTGTGAAGCCATCCATCTATTATGGTCTTTGCTGTATTCTCAGGATCCTTATAATATCCTTTCATCACATTAGGGCCACGGAAGCAGATTTCTCCTATTCCATCTTCATCTTTATTTATTATCTTGCACTCAATTCCCGGTATTACAAATCCTGCAGCTTTTAACTTTATATCTTTTTTTACATCGGGATTTAATGCTACCATCGGTGATGTCTCAGTCAATCCATATCCCTGCACCGATATTATTCCAAGCCCAGCGAAAAAATTGAACACATCTTCAGAGATTGCAGCTCCACCTCCGATAAAAGTTCTAATTCTGCCACCAAAGGTATCTGTTATTTGCTTTGCAAATTTCTTTGAAAGGTCTACTCCTATCTTCTTTGTAAGATTATTTACCTTCATCATCTTGAGCAGGATTTTTTCTTTCCCCTCATTCCTAACGGTCTTCATTATCTGATTGTAGAATTTCTCATATACAAGTGGCACTGATAGGAGCATGGTAGGCTTCGCTTCCTGCATATCCTTGACTATATATTTTAGTCCTCTGCATATCGCGATGCTAGCTCCACAGTAGAGAGCTTCTAGATAGGTGCAGGTATTTTCATACGAGTGATGAAGGGGAAGAATTGAAAAAAATAAGTCTCCTACATCTACCCGTAGAACCGTCTGTGCGAGCATGATATTGCTAACAAGATTTTTATGTGTTAGCATTACGCCCTTAGCAACTGCAGTTGTACCAGAGGTAAATAAAATTTCAGCAACATCTGTATTTATAATCTCTGCATCAATAAAGGAGCTATCTCCCTCTAGTATAAGATTGCTTCCTTCTTCCATGAGCTTATGCCAAGAAAGCGTTCCCTCGCCAATCTCATGTTCTTCATGACCAACATCTATTATATATTCAATTTGTGTATCTCCGCTGTCCTTGATATTTTTAATCTTGTCATAGTATTTAGGCATTGTAATTACGGCATCAATATCGCCCATAATTGCTAGCTGTTTTAGCTCGCCCTCGCTAAGCTCCTTGTCAAGAGGAATTGCAACGCCTGCTCCGGCTGTAATTGCAAGATATGATTCATACCATTCATAAGCATTTTGACCAATTACTCCTATATGCTTACCCTTTAATCCGCGATTTATCATGGCTGTTCCAAGAGAGTTTACATCTCTCAAAAGCTCGGAATATGTAATAGGCGTAAAAGGCTCTACCCCGCTTGGTTTGTAGAGGAGAAAAGGTCTTTCTCCATAAAGCTCGACGCTGCTAACAAGCACATCCTTTATATCGGTAACCGTTCTTCTCCACTTATATCTAATGCGATGGTTATTATCATTTCTGACTTTTCCCATCATCTCATCCATTTCCTTAAATTCCAATGCTTTTCTTTCGAGATATTCTTTCTTATTTTCCATATAAACTCCTTACATACAAATCATATCTTTCTTATTTTTTTCAATTTAGCAATGTTTTCTAATGATTAATATTTTCTAATTGCTAATATTATCTAATTGCTAATGTTTCCCAATTATTTATTTCCCCCAATTATTAAAAATCTTTAAAAGCGTTTTTTTACAAAATCACTGTCAGCATATTCATAATTATAATTTTCATCTTCAAATCTCTTTATCTTTAGAGTTGTAGTCTTTATAAATTCTTTCTTCCTTACCTCTATTCTCTTTATTCTCTTATATGGAGGCATCTTTGAATTTGCTTTTTCAATTGCCTCTCTCAAAATAGCACATACATCTTCTGGCTTCTTTGCTCCCTCGGATTCAAGGAATTTAAAGTCAGGATATACTATCGCAGTGCATATTAAATCTCCCTTAAAAGAATCTTTTTTACCATAAACTATTGTTTCAACAATGTGTTCGTCAAGTAATAGGTAGTATTCCACCTCTTCAGGGAAGATATTTTTACCACCCTTTGTAACTATTACATTCTTCTTCCTGCCGGTTATATATAAGAAGCCCTCTTCATCTATATATCCATAGTCCCCTGTGTATAACCAGCCGTCTTTAATCGTTTTTGCAGTATTTTCCGGATCTTTATAATATCCTGCCATAACAGATGGTCCCTTGCAGATAATTTCTCCTATGCCAAATTCGTCTTTATCTATTATTCTAACCTCTGTCCCCGGCATAGGTCTCCCTACAGATGAAGCCTTACCATATCTATCCTGATTTACTGCGATTATCGGAGCACATTCTGTCATTCCATATCCCTGAAGCATTGGAATACCCATGGCTTCAAATTCAACTATAACCTTTGGGTCTATCGTAGCTCCACCTGCGATAAATGAGTAAAGCTTAGGTCCAAATATGCTATGAACCGCTTTAAAAATCTTGCGTGTTGCCATTCTATTATTTCTCAGGTTTAATTTCTTTGAGATTGAAATTGCTCTCCTAAGAGTGTCTTTTTTGCCTGTCTTTTCAGCCTGTTTCCAGACCTTTTTGTAGATTGTTTCAAAGATTAGCGGAACTCCAAGCATGATACTGCAATTTGCCTCAAAAAAGTTCTTTTGAATATGCTTTAATCCCTCGCAGATTACGATTGTACCGCCTTGATAATATGTCGTCATAATGGAGCAGGTCATCTCGTACGCATGGTGCATCGGAAGAACTGAAAGAACTCTTCCAACATAGTCTTTTTCCATTGGAATTTTAAAATATTTTGACATATTAAATACATTTTGAGACAAATTCATATGGCTTAGCATTACTCCCTTTGCAAGACCAGTTGTCCCCGATGTAAAAAGAATTGTAGAAATGTCATCTTCTTTAACTATAGCATCTATAAATCTTCTGTCTCCCTCATTTATAAGATGAGAGCCTTTTTCAAGGAGGGCACTAAGCTCTATTATCCTGCTATCTTCAGATGAAAAATCTCTAGGTTCATCTAAAATAACAAGGTTCCTAAGTCCATTCACCTCTTTAAAAGCCTTCGCTACCTTTTCGTGCATCTTGTAAGAAGAAAATACAAGCTCTACATCGGCTCTCTTCATTAAATTTATTATTTCACCAATCTCTAAATTTTTATCTAGCGGAACAATGGTTCCAACTCCTGTTGCGACTGCGAAATATGACATAGCCCACTTATATGAGTTCTCGCCTATTATCGCTATCTTGCTTCCTTTAAAGCCCATATCGATTAGAGTGGTGCCGAGCTCGTCAATATTTTTCTTAAAATCATGATAAGTTATCGCCTTAAATTCCTTATCTCCTGACTCCTTATACATATATGCAGGTCTATCCGAATACTTAAGCGAGCTATTATTTATTATATCTTTTAAGGTTTCAACATATTCAAATGAATATAGTGCACCATCGTATTTCTTGCTATTCATATATCTCCAATCTATGCAACCCTCAGCTTTGCATACATATTAGATAATACCATTTTGAGGTCTTTTCGTCAATCTTAAAGAGCTTGCAGTCGAGGTGATAAGCGGGTATAATGTACCTGCTCAATAAAATGCTCGATGCGATGATAGAGGGGTTGATTTTTAATATGGATTATAAGATTAATATAGCGGGACTTGATAGGTTTCTCCCTCTTTGCAGGGTAAATGATGATCTATATATCGGAGCTTTTGTAATGTTCGGTGATGTAGAAATTACCATGAAAGCTTCATCTGAGCTTTTAAAAAGGGCTCCGGAATTTGATGTTATCATCACAGCTGAATCAAAGGGAATCCCGCTTGCATATGAAATGTCAAGGATTTCAGGTAAGCCTTATGTTGTAGCTAGAAAAGAATCCAAGCTATATATGAAGGACATTGTTAAGGTTAGCGATAGGTCGATAACGACGGCTCACGATCAGGAGCTATGCCTTGGCAAATCCGACTGCGAGCTGATGGAGGGAAAACAGATTCTTCTAGTCGATGATGTTGTTAGCACAGGTGGTTCAATGGAGGCAATCTCGAGTCTGGTTACCGCTGTTGGTGGAATCGTCGCAGCGAAGATGGCAGTTCTAGCCGAGGGTGATTCGATGATGAGAAAGGATATGATATATCTTGAAAATCTTCCTTTATTCAATCCTGATGGAAGTATAAAATAAGGTTAAGAATTATAAAAGCACTAGAGTTATAAAAGCATAATAATTATATAGGCAAAAGGCGGGAAATATTTGCTCCCGCCTTTTTGTTTTAACTTTTTATTCTAAAAGCTTAGTTCTTTAATTATCTAATCATTTAATTATTTAATTTTAAGCGTATAAATAATCCAATAATCAAACTTATCTATCTTCTCTTTTCTTATATCCTATTACCGCATATGCTGAGGTAAGAGTGAGAATTAATCCTACTGCAAAAATTCCTAGGTTTTCGCTATCACCTGTCTTTGGAGATGCGTTATTCTGACTATTGCCACTTCCCTGACCTGGATTGGTATCATCTCCAGCTGGCACCTTTTTTGTACCTCTTAAAACAATCTTATTAATAGGTTCAGTCTTTTCAACTACAGGATCTTTTACTTCAAGAATTTTTTCTCCGCCATTTCCGGTAGGAAGATAATAATAAGTAGTCTTTGTGACAGTTTTTCCCTTAACGCCTTTCTGCTTAACCTTTGTCTTGCCTACAGGAAGAGTTGGGTCGTCCTCATAAACTGTCTTAAAATCTTCTACTGCAACTTCCTCTTTCATGCCCTCTTTGATCTTTGATTTGAGAACAAGGTTCCAGCCGTCAATGTCGTTACCACTCATAGCAAGAGTGTAACGCTCTTCAAGCAAATCTTTTCTATTTCCTGTAAAATTTGCATGGAGCTTATATTCATTAACTCTAGGTGTCCATGGATTGAATGTCTGGAGGCTGTTCCCGTTTACAGCTCTATAAAATGAGTAGTCATCAGCATCATCATCAAGAGATAAGTCTATTTCTCCTTCTTCAAAATTAAGAGTCCTTTTAATTGCATTTAAATTTTGTTTATTCTTAAAAGGATATTCCGAATCCTTTCCTTCTTCTTTATATTCTATGTCAAAAAGCACCGGCATATTGTTTTTATCAGATTCAAGTATTATAGAACCATCTTCTACCGTCATCTTTGTATGTGTTTCCATATTCTGCTGTAACAATGCCGTAATTTCTTTAGATTTCTCATCTAAAGAAGCCCCGTATTTGGTATTGCCCATGTATACTGGGAGATAAAAGCCATTAAATTCACAATCAGTATAGGTATCACCTTTCTGATCTTTAACGCTCGATAAGTCGATTTCATAAACCTTGGTCTCACCGATCTTACCGCTGTACTTTCTCTGAGCAAAAAGACCTGTTTTCATATTTCCATCTTTATCCTTGCCCTTGAAGCCAAAGATATACCAGAAGGAAATGTCCTTTCCTTCATCTGCCGGATTGTAGTAACCCCTGTCACCATTTCGATGCCACTGTATGGTAATCTTACCTATATTATCATTGCCCCCCCCAGCAAAAACTGAAGAAGTTCCAATTAGCATCGAGAATGCAAGCATCATTGTTAGGATTAAAATAGCAGATTTCTTAAAATTCTTTTTCATAATGCTAGTTCATATAAAGCTTATTATGCTTATATGCTCTCCTTTCTCATTTTCTTAAATTTGTGTTTTATATTTTATCACAGTCTAATTTTATCATCAATATGCTTATTCTTATCAAAGAAATCTCTTGTTTCCTTTACAATCACACCGCTTAAAGCGAATAATGCGATCATATTAGGTATTGCCATAAGCCCGTTGAAAATGTCCGCAATAGTCCACACTGCACTGACTGTCATATAAGGTCCAATAAAGACTGCTAAAATATAGATATATCTATATCCCTTAATAACCTTGAAATTTGAATCTGTCAAATATTCTAAACATCTTTCACTATAGTAATCCCAACCGAGAATTGTTGTGAATGCGAAGAAAACAAGGCATATTACAAGAACAAATGAAGATAGCTGAGATGGGAATGGCAGCCCATTTCTAAAAGCATAACTCGTAACCTGAACTCCCTCTAAGCCCTCTTGCTTCCATGCACCGGTTAGCACTATGGAAAGCCCTGTCATCGTGCATATGACGATCGTGTCTATAAAAGTTCCAGTCATAGATACGAGCCCCTGCCTTACTGGTTCCTTTGTCTGTGCTGCGGCAGCAGCAATCGGTGCACTTCCAAGTCCCGCCTCATTTGAAAATATACCTCTCGCAATACCCTTTTGCATAGCTACTATCATCGATCCAACTATTCCACCTGTTACAGCAGACGGATTAAATGCAGCTTTTACGATAGTGACAAAGGCCGCCGGTACTTCCTTTATATTAAATATGAGAAGCATTATGCTAAAAATTATATATATTAAAGCCATAAATGGAACGATAACCTGTGCAACGCTCGCTATTCTTTTTAAACCGCCTATTATTACCGCAGCAACGCAAAAAGCAAGTATTAGCGAAGATATAATAACAGCCCAAGAATAATTGCCTATCCCAGGTATTTTAACCATATGTAAATCATGAGGGTCGAAGAAGCCTTTAACCGCACTCGCAATTCCATTAACCTGCGTAAAGGTACCAATTCCAAACAAGCCTACTCCAACGCCAAAGAATGCAAAGGCTTTAGCTAGCCACTTGTATTTAACACCCATACCTTTTTCAATATAGTAGAATGGCCCGCCAAGGCTATGTCCGTCCTCTGCAACCGTCCTATATTTAACTGCAAGAAGTCCTTCCGAATACTTCGTAGCCATTCCAAAAAATGCAGCGATTTCCATCCAAAAAAGTGCTCCTGGGCCTCCAGTTGTAATAGCTGTAGCAACTCCAACTATATTTCCAGTTCCAATTGTTGCGGAAAGTGCTGTGCAAAGTGCTGCAAAGCTCGTGACCTCGCCATGACCTCCGTCTTCATTTTTATACATCCACTTTAATGCGAGCGGAAGCCTTCTCATCTGTAATAAGCCGAGCCTTGCTGTAAGAAGAAAACCGCCGGCAAGAATGAGTACCATAAGAGGAACTCCCCACACGAGATTATCAATCGTTTCAAGTACGCTATTAATTGCAGAAAACATAGTTAAATCCCTTTCTTAATTTAGATATGATTTAGATAAATGTTGTAAAAAAATATAAAATATTATAAAAAATGATTTTTATCTGGAGATAACTTATGACTCCCGCTTAAAGGTCAAAAGACGGATTCTTTGGTCAAAAAATTAAAAATAGACCGCAGAGTCCGCGATCTATCAGAAATCAAAATAAACAAAGATGAATAAATAATTGGCATGGATAATTTGCCAATTAAAATGATATTCAAGTCTCCGTCCTTTTGCCTGAGAGATTGTGCGGTTCTTTCGCCTTGCCCCTTCGGCATCTGATATTAAATCAGACTTCTCCAGAGAAACGATCCATCTGCAGTCCTCATCTCCGTCGAGATACCTGAGAGTTTTACTCCTTCGGTGGTCATAAGACACTTTCCTGCAAACTTCATTTCGTTATTATGCTAAATAAAATAACACCTCAGATACCGAGGTGTCAATATTTTTATCGCAATTTTGTCAAATTTTTTATTATTTTTTACAAAAATTTTGTTCAATAGGTATTTATTTTGATAAAGATTCTTTGAATATATCGAAGCCTATCTTAACAGTTTGAAGAAAACTCCTGCCTGCCTTACCAGAATTTGATTTATCACCATTCCCATTTGCTTCATTCATAGCAAGCTTAGCCTTGTTTTCTTCCTCCTTCTTTGCTGCCTCAAGTTCTTCCTCTGTCCAATGCACCATCTTTGTGACTAGAACATACCTCTCATCTCCTGTAGCATATACGCAGGTACTGAATGTAAGTAGCTTATCATTAACTGTAGCTTGGTCGGAAGTATTGATAACATTATTTTTTGCAGTAAAGTCGAGCAATGCTTGCTTATCTTGCTCGCTTCCGAAGTAATAATTATAAGCCTCACTTGTAGCGTCTACAAGTTCAAAACCTATAACCTTAAGGTGATATTTTGCATTAGGTGTTATTAACTCAAGTTGTTTGTGTTCCTCATAAAACTCCTGACTCTTATACTTATCTATTGCAGCGAGCATACTTCCGTCTTTCATATGGTGACCATATACTACAGTATTGAATGTTTCGAAATTGTCAGGAGCATTTGCGTCCATGAAAAGCGTCCCCGCTCCATTATAAGCCTTATTGAACATATGTGTTAGGTAGAAGCTGTTATCACTACCTCTAACTATAGGATAGTTGATTATGGTTCCGTCAAGGTATACCCAAGCTCTCGCGTCAGAATTCTGTGCCATGAGCGAGTCCCAGTCAAGTTCTCCCGTATAAATTCCCGATGTCTTGGTAGAACCAGCAACTCTGGCAGTATTATTATATTGAGTTCTAGCCTTATAATATTTGGCTAATGACTTATATAGTTGGAATCCACTTATTGAGATTATCACAAGCAATATTATGATAATCAATTTATATAGATAATCCTTGAATTTTTTCATGCTCGGGTCTCCAAATTCTGAAATTAATTGATGATTAATGATTATAACATTAATTTATTATTTGCACAAAAAACAACCTATCGCACCAAGTTTAATACAATAGGTTGATAATTAAATAATAATTATTTAATGAAAATTTGATATTATGTTAGCTTTTTAAACTGCAATCGTAAATTATATTTTTTTATGTTAAAATTTAAATATAAAAAATTATTATTTCGAGTTAATGAGGTGAGATTATGTCAGATAATCTGTTGAATTTACAAAATGGAAGCGATATAAGGGGTGTTGCCCTAGAAGGCATTTCAGAGGAAAATGTAAATTTAATGCCTAAGGTGGCTTCTTTAATTGGTGAAGCATTTCTAATATGGCTTTCCAAGAGAAAAAATAAAAGAATAGATATGCTAAAAATCTGTATAGGTAGGGATCCCAGGCTATCAGGAGAAAATTTGCTAAAAGCTCTAATATCCGGTGCCGTTAAAAAAGGTGCAAATATATTTGATGCCGAATTGGCATCGACACCTGCAATGTTCATGTCCTGCATTGACAAAGAATTCTCCTTTGACGGTGCTATTATGATAACTGCAAGCCATCTACCTTGGAATAGGAATGGATTCAAATTCTTTACTTCGGATGGCGGACTTGACAAAAAGGACATTCGTGATATTTTAATGCTCGCTGAATCAATTGAAGTAACTGCTCCAATTGAATTTTCTAAATCCTTTAAGGGTAATGAGTTAATAGAGCCTGCCGACTTGATTGAATCTTATGAGTCAATTGAAAATCCTGAAACTTATGCAAATTATAAAAAAATAAATCTAATGCAAGCATATTCGACGCACCTTAAAAATATCATCTTATCAGGACTTAGCAAATATAATATAAAAAGCCTAGAGAATATGCACATAGTTGTTGATGCAGGTAATGGTTCAGGTGGATTCTTTGCTAACGATGTTCTTCTTCCCCTAGGTGCTGATATAAGTGGCAGTCAGTTTCTTGAGCCAGATGGGAATTTCCCAAATCATGTGCCTAATCCGGAAGATGATATAGCAATGGAATCTATTTCATCTGCTGTATTAAAATCAAAGGCTGACCTCGGTATTATATTTGATACAGATGTTGACAGGAGTGCTGCAGTCTCTGGTTCAGGAAAGCCAATTCAAAGAAATGGCGTTATTGCCCTTGCTGCTGCAATAGGAGAATCCTCTCACAATGGAGGAACTGTTGTAACTGACAGCATAACATCAAATGAGTTAAATGAATTTCTTGAGAAAAATTTGGGTCTAAATCATCTTAGATTTAAAAGAGGATATAAGAATGTGATTAATAAAGCTAAGGAAATGAGGAGCGAGGATGCCTTTCTTGCAATTGAAACATCTGGTCACGCTGCATATTCTGACAATCACTATCTTGACGACGGTGCTTATCTAGCCTGCCTTATAATAGTCGAAGCTACTAGATTAAAAAAAGAAGGCAAGGATATTCTTAGTCTCATCTCCTCTCTAAAAGAGCCTTGTGAATCTAAAGAATATAGATTTAAGATAATTGAAGAAAGAATTTGTCAAGATACAGTTTCAATATCTAGTGGTATCACAGCTTTTTCTGATTATGCGGACATTATAATAGAAAGTCTACGCTATTTTGCAGAAGAAAGCGAAGGTTTTTCTGTAGTCAGTCCCAATTACGAAGGTGTACGCATCAACTATGACCTGCCTATTACTGGAAGCAAAGAAAATGCGAGAGGCTGGCTACTCTTGAGAAAATCACTTCATGACCCAGTAATGCCTATGAATATTGAATCTGATAAGATGGGTGGTTCTATCATGGTTTTATCGATAATAAAAGATTTTCTCTCGCAATTTGATGCAATACAGATATAGACCATGAAATTATATATCGTAAATTAAGGTATACAAAGTTATATATATCAAAGCATATAATGCAAATCCATAGATAGCAAAATCGGCATAATCACAATCCCTATATGAGATTTAAGATATGCCGATTTTTTACTTCTTAAATTAAATTTTAGTTAAGGTTAAATCCTTATTTGTCATCCTTATCCATTGCATCTTTAGCCTTATCTGCAGCCTTGCTTGCAGCGTCCTTTGCCTTGCCAGCAACTTCGCTTGCTACATCTTTAGCATCAGAAGCAATTTCCTTTGTCTTTCCTACTACCTGATCGATAATTCCTTCAGCCTTCTTTGAATCATCATCTGTAACCTTACCTGTAACTTCCTTAGCCTTACCTTTAACCTTATCTGTGAATCCCTTATCTGTCATGGTCTTTACTCCTTTTTTATCATTGATATAACTTCATATATTTATTATAACACTATGAGCATTTTTTTCAACTCTTAACTAGCTATTCTGTGAATAGACTTCAACCCTCTGCTCAAATATTTCAATATCAACAGGCAATTTATCTCCTTCATCTCCATCTATATCCGTGTCGATGTCTTCAGGCGAACTGATATGAATTTTTTTAGCTCTCATAAATTCAATCTTGTCATTTTGGGTAAGCTCACCTTTTAAGAAATCCGGTAACAGTGAAAACTTAGATAAGATTGATGAATCTTTTAATATAAGAATATTTGCATATCCATCCTTATTACGGCTGAAGATTTTTTTATCTCCAAGCCAGTTTGTTAGTAGTACAATTACATGGCTCGCACTTCCTTTGAAATCTCCATTATCCGTCTCTATCTCAATCTCAAACTCGGTATCATTAACCACAGATTTCATGCTATTTACAAAATATGCAAGAGGTCCGAACTTAGTCTTTTCTTCAGTTTCAACATTGTGTATAGCCTCCGGAACTGAACCTATGCTAAAAATATATCCAAAGAATTTATCATTGCATTTACCAATGTCCACTTTCTCAGTTCTTTCAAAATCGAGTTCATCTATAGCCTTTTCAGGATTTTGATCTACTCCTACCAGTCTTGACATAAGGTTTACGGTTCCGCCCGGTATAATCCCAAGCTTTGGTATGTATTCCTTTTCTGAAATTCCAGCTATAACTTCATTTACAGTTCCATCTCCTCCAAATGCGAAAACTGCTTCGCATTTATCATCTGCTGCTTCACTTGCAAATTTCGTCGCATCATTTTCTTTCTCAGTTTCCTTTACGATAACTTCATCAAAATATTCCTTTGCCTTGGTGACGAATTTATCCTTATATTCCATTGCCTTTTCATCGCCAGAACTTGGGTTGATAATCAAAACTGCTTTTTTCATCGCTTTCCTCCATTAAATTTTTATAAAATTTATTTTTCTTTTCCTAAGTTAATAAATAATAATATCGCTCCCACTAATACCGCCACTTGGTAAGCGATGGTTAGAAACATTCCAATGCCTATATTTACATCGTTTGATACTGAATTTATGCTGACATATTGCTGAAGGGCTAAAATTACACCCAAGATTGATAATATGAGCACAAATACTCTTTTTTTAAGTAGAGTGAGCAGGATTGTAAAAATCGCTATTATAATAAATATTATCCCTGGTCCAAAGCTTCCATTTGGCTTAATTAAGTTAAAACTTCTGCCATAAATCGATGCAGCAGGCAAAAATACCGCTATAATCTCAAGAACTGATGAAACAATAATAACCATCTGGCTTGAGCGTAATTTTCTCATGCCTCTTTTATCATTTATATCTTGATTATTTTTTATATAATCACTTCTCATCTACTACCCTCCCATTTATGCCAATTTAGATTTAACTCGGATTTAATTTAAAATTCAAACATATTCAAAATATTTCTAATTATCTTTAGTCTGATAAAATATGTGTTAATTATATTTCTAAATTATATTTTAATAGTATTTCAAAAATTTTATTATCTTAGTTAGTGACCTTGCTTAACTCTTTTTTTATTATAACACAAAAGGCCGGAAGCTTATCACTTTCCGACCCTTTATATAATTTAATTTTCTAATTATAGAAATATTATGCCTGCTTTTTATGCTGATTACATCATACCGCCCATTCCACCAGGTGCTACAGGTGGCACTGGAGATTCTTCTTTAATCTCTGTAATCCCTGCCTCTGTAGTTAGCAACATTCCTGCAACTGAAGCAGCATTCTGTAATGCAGATCTAGTAACCTTAACAGGATCAACGATTCCAGCTTCTATCATATCGATGTATGAGTTTGATACCGCATCGAATCCGATGCCCTTACCTGACTCCATAACCTTAGATACAACTACACTACCCTCAAAACCTGCATTCTCTGCTATCTGTCTAACAGGTTCTTCTATCGCTCTTTCAACAATCTTAGCACCTGTCTTGAAATCGCCTTCTTGCTTATCAGCAAAGGCTCTAACCGCATCTATCGTTCCAATCAATGCAGTTCCGCCTCCTGCAACAATTCCCTCCTCAACAGCAGCTCTTGTTGCATTTAATGCGTCCTCAAGTCTTAGCTTCTTTTCCTTGAGTTCTGTCTCTGTAGCAGAACCTGCTTTTATTACAGCAACACCGCCCATTAGCTTAGCAAGCCTTTCCTGTAATTTTTCTTTGTCAAATTCAGAACTTGTATCTGCAATTTCTCCTCTGATCTTCTCTATTCTATTCTCAATCTCAGATTTTTCTCCTGCACCACTTACTATTACGGTTCTGTCCTTATTAACTTTGATAGTTCCTGCACTTCCGAGCATATCAATTGTCGCTTCGCTAAGCTCATATCCAAGCTCACTGCTTATATATGTACCTCCTGTCAGAATCGCAATATCTTCCATCATTGCCTTTCTTCTGTCTCCAAAGCCCGGTGCTTTTACAGCAACTACATCTATAGTTCCTCTAAGCTTGTTAACAACTAAAGTAGCAAGTGCTTCTCCCTCAACATCTTCTGCTATTATCAGAAGTGAACGGCCTGATTTCATTACAGCTTCAAGAAGTGGAATGATTTCCTGAATATTTGAAAGCTTCTTATCTGTTAGAAGAACATATGGATTTTCCATAACTGCTTCCATCTTATCAGTGTTTCCTACCATGTATGGGCTTAGGTAACCTCTGTCGAATTCCATTCCCTCTACAACCTCGAGTGTTGTATCAAGAGACCTCGACTCTTCTACTGTAATAACGCCGTCTTTTCCAACCTTGTCCATTGCCTCTGCAATGAGTCTTCCGATTTCCTCGTCACCAGCGGATATGCTTGCAACCTGTGCTATGCTTTCCTTATCATCTACTGCCTTTGCAGTCTTCTTAAGATTGTCTACAGCGACCTCAACAGCCTTTGAAATTCCAGCTTTAAGAGCCATTGGATTTGCTCCTGCTGTAACATTCTTAAATCCCTCGTGGATCATTGCCTGTGCCAAAAGTGTAGCCGTTGTTGTTCCATCTCCTGCAACATCATTAGTCTTTGTAGCTACCTCTTTTACAAGCTGAGCTCCCATATTTTCAACCTGATCTTCAAGCTCTATTTCCCTAGCAATAGAAACACCGTCATTTGTGATAAGCGGAGATCCAAAGCTCTTTTCAATCAAAACATTTCTTCCCTTAGGTCCTAGAGTTATCTTGACTGTATCTGATAATTTATCTACTCCTGCGAGAATCGCTCTCCTCGATTCTTCTCCATAATGTAATTCCTTAGCCATTTAATCTACCTCCATTATTCACTGATTACAGCAAGAATGTCTTCCTGCTTCATAATCATATAATCTTCTCCCTTATATACTAAATCTTGTCCGCCATATTTCTGGAAAATCACAACATCGCCTACTTTTAGCTCCATAGGTTCTTCTTCAGTTCCTTTTCCCACTGCAACTATCTTTGCATATTGTGGCTTTTCCTTAGCTCCTGCCGATAGAATTATTCCACCCTCTGTCTTATCTTCTTTTTCCATTTTCTTTAGAACTACTCTTGTCCCAAGCGGTTTTATTCCAAAACTCATTATATTACCTCCCGTAACTCATTTTTTCATCTGTTAGCACTCTATATATTTGAGTGCTAACCAGCATGATTATTGTAATCATATTGCTATATTTTGTCAATGTATTTAAAGGAAAAGATTGTGAAGAAATCTTCAAAATCACTAAAATCACTTTTTTATCTTTCTATCCCTGTAATAGTAGAAAAGATATTGCTGTGCCAAACCTCCGAGGCTTCCAAATTTTTCAGCTGCAAATTTCTGCATTCCTGAAATATCCTTCTCATCAAAGCCATACATATGAACCATGATCCGCTTTACCCATGTATCAATCGGAAATGCTTCAAAATCTCTAAGGCCGAATAGGGAAATGCAATTTGCAACCTTTGGGCCAATCCCGTAATAGGATAAAATTTGCTTATATTTCTCATCACTCTTTCCAGAGGGAACTTTTTCTATTTGAAATTTATGAGCTGCTTTTACTATATATGCTGACCTATATCCTAATTTTAATTTCATTAATTCCTCAGAATCTGCTAGGGCAAGTGCATCAGGCGATGGGAATGCAAATCTTTCTCTTCCTTTGATAATTCCAATAGGCTTGCCATAGACTGAGGAAATTGATTCGATACATTTTTTTATTCTCGGAATATTATTATTTTGAGATATTATGAAGGATATAAGCACTTCAAAGAAATCCTGATTTAAAATCCTTATGCCTCCTCCATATAATATCGCATCACTTAGCCTAGGCTCGCCTCTTAAAAGTTCTTCCTTATATTTTGAATAATCTGTGCTCAGATCGAAGTAATTATTCCAAAACTCCTCATCGCCATTAAAACTCTGTATTTTTAGATAGTCTTTTTCATCTTTTGCTAAGCACGCCTTGTCCTCAGCAAATATAAGATATTCTGACTCCTCTATCTTCTCCCACCTAAAGCACTGCCCGCACTCGAGCGTCTGCTTCAAATTAAAGTCTTTGCCTGTCTTTAGCTCTATATTTTTCATCTATAATCTCCAAATACTATCTCAGAAATTTCTATATTAATTCTTATGAGTTCAAAAGCTGTCATCTCCTCAATCACCCTCTTTACTCTCCACTGAAGTTCAGAACATCTATCGATTATTCCGTCTGAAAGCTTGATTTTAATTCTCACAACGAGAAGCAATCCTGAGCCAACTGGGCTGTGGTAATAATCTAATACTCTTATGCTATTTTTAAATCTCAGTGCGGTTATCCTTATAATGTCCTCTATGACCTTTTCGCTTATCTCATATTTGCCAAAATAACTGAACTGCGGTCTCACCACTGTCGGTTCTTCAAATTCTTCACCTTTTTCATGTAGGGCAAAATTCCTAAATATCCTTGCTGGATGCATGAAGTATCCAGGGAAATCTCTTTTAATCTGAATCATAGGAACTGGAATAATATGTTCACCGAATTTATTTCTACTAATACTCGCCTTTTCCCTATCTTCTTTTGTTGTAAAATCTTCTATATAAAGCCTCAAATCTGCCGTATGTAAATCGAGCTCCCTTGTTATCCAGTCAACCATTCTGTCCGAGGTGCCTAATATCATTATCTTTTTTGGCGATAGCAGGCTGAGCTTCAATTTGACATCTCTTTTATGCTCATCATAATTAAACAGCGTTGTCCTCATAGCTTCTGCCTTTGACTTGCATCTCTTTGCAGACCTCCCAGCTACAACCCTGTTGTGATATATCAAAAGACCGTCATCGATGATCGCATCAATACTCATATCTCTTGAAATTTTCATCGCTTGATAGCTTTTTCCCGTGCCACTCTTTCCGGTAAAAGAAATAATATACATAATCACCTCTATGTTGTACTTGTCTAACCGAATATGTGCGTGTTATAATTCCCGCGAGGTATAAATTAAAAGGAGGTAATGAAATGGCTTATAAAATTGAAGAAAATTGCATCAGCTGTGGAGCTTGTGCTGACGGTTGCCCAGTAGATTGCATCACTGAAGGTGCACCATACTCAATTGATGAGAATGCCTGCATCGACTGCGGTAACTGTGCAAGTGTTTGCCCTGTTGGTGCTCCTGTAGAAGCATAATTTACTAAATAATTAATCATTTATGCATAATATGTTTAGAAACCCGTAGCAATGCTACGGGTTTTAAATTAACTAGCTAACTGAGCAATCAAGCAATATGCTTTAGCTATGTCTATAGCCATTTTCATATTTAGTTATTTGTCCTTGCTCATCATAAAGGACAAAACTTGCAAACTATCGGTAATATGTACATTCTCAACGCTCACCGCCTTATTTGTCTTTAAGTCTATTGGGGCAAAATTCCATATTCCCCTAGTACCCATATTGGTGAGCCTGTCAAAAACATCCCTTGCAGATTCCTTATTAACGCAGATTACTCCAATGTCCACCTTATTGTCCTTGGCAAATTTGTCAAAGTCATTGAAATTTTTCACCTCTACGCCCTTAATCTTGCTACCGACAACCTTATCACTCGAGTCAAATAGCCCAATAATATCAAAGCCTAGGTTGTAATTAAAAAGAAAGTTAGTTATAGCCTTACCCATATTGCCGATTCCGACCACTACAACCTTGTATTCGTTATCAAGTCCAAGAATTTTGCTTATTTCATTATAAAGTCGTTCAACGCTATAACCAAAACCCTGTTGTCCAAATCCTCCGAATGTATTAAAGTCTTGTCTAATCTGCGATGCGGTATATCCGATTATTTCACCAAGTTCACTTGATGAAATCTTCTCAACTCCCTTTTCTTTGAGCTCCCCAAGATACCTTCTATACCTAGGAAGTCTTCTCATAACTGCTTCAGAAACCTTGCTTTTCATAATTATCGACAATCCTCTCTTAGAGTAATAACTTATTTATCTAGATTTTCATCAACATAAGCAACTAAGTCGCTTACAGTCTCAAGCTTTTCTGCAACATCGTCAGGTATCTCGATCTCAAATTCATCCTCAACGCCAAGAATTATCTCTACAGCATCGAGAGAATCTGCTTCCAAGTCCTTCATCATATTTGTTTCCATATTTATCATGTCTTCTTCAACGCCGAGCTGGTCAACAATAATTGCTCTAATTTTTTCAAAAGTCATTATAAAATCCTCCTAATTTATCGCGTTTGATAATTATACAACGAACTCGAGTTGCTATTCAATAGCTTTGACGAAAAATCCACAATCTTTGTATAGAGTCGTCAAATATATGTGTAAAAACAATATAAATATTAAATTAATTTAATTTTTCAAGCGAAATTTATTCTGAACTAAGTTCTTCCCATTCTTCATAATATTCATAAAGTTTTTCTTTGAAAATTTTATTCTCCTCGTCACATTTTCTTAAAAAGATTGGATCGCTCACATTGTCCTCTTCGCACATCTTCTTCTCATTTTCTTCTATATCATTTTCAAGTCCTTCAATCAGCTCCTCAAGTTCCAAAATACGCCTTGCCCTTTTTCTCTCCTCTGCCTCTTTTTTCTTCTGAAACTTTCTCTTTTCGGATGAAGATGTAGAAATATCAATATCAAAATCTTTTCTTTGATAATTGTCGAAGTCTCTTTTTATTTTTTCCGCCACTTCTTCGTTTATCTTGGATTTTTTCTCCATATAATAATCGTATTTACCAAGAAATTCATTTAATCCTTCTTTGTTAAGCTCATAAATCTTGTCAGGAACTCTGCTTAGCAAATATCTATCGTGGGAAATAATTAGTGCGGTGCCCTTAAAATCTATAAGTGCTTCTTCTATTGCCTCTTTGGAGTCTATATCAAGGTGGTTGGTCGGTTCATCGAGAAGAAGAGTGTTCGCTCCAGATAGCATCAATTTTAGCAATGAGAGCTTAGATTTTTCTCCTCCTGATAAACTCTTAATCTTCTTAAATACATCATCTCCTTTGAACAAAAATCTCCCGAGAATATTTCTCATCTCCGTATCTCCATATTCGTGATATGCGTTTTGCATCTCTGATAATACGGTTTCTTCATCATCAAGGAGCATTTGTTCTTGGTCAAAATATGCGATATTAACATTGTGTCCGATTTTTAGATAACCTGAGTCCTCTTTTTCTTTCGATGCCAATATTTTCATAAAAGTGCTCTTGCCTGCACCATTCTCACCAACAAGGCAAATATGTTCACCAGACCTAACCTTAAGCTTAATATCATCAAATATTACCTTGCCCTCAAAACTCTTTTTCAACCTCTCAACTTCTATTACATCATTTCCACTCTTATAATCTTGAGTAAAACTTATCTTCATTCCAGCATCGCTTGTCTTTGGCTTGTCTAAGCTCCTCATGGAATCTAGTCTTTTTTCTCTTGACCTTGCCCTCTTAGCGAGCTTTTCAGTTCCCCTCTCCTTGTATCGCCTTATCAGCTCCTCCTGCCTTTTTATCTCATTTAATTCCTTTTCATAGGCATTTATCTGAGCTTCTTCAAGCTGTTTCCTCTTCTCCTTATAATCAGTATAATTTCCTTTATACGACCTTAGGGTTTTATTTCTAATATCAAAAATCCTAGTAGCTACCTTATCCAAAAAGAACCTATCATGTGACACGACAATAATCGTCCCCTTATAGGTAGAAAGCATTTTTTCAAGTGACTCTAGCATGGAAAAATCAAGATGGTTGGTCGGTTCATCAAGTATGAGTAAATCCGGTCGCTCGATAAGGGTGCAAGCTAGAGCGAGCCTAGTCCTTTCACCTCCAGAAAGCATTCCAATTTTTTTATCCCACTCGTCTTCGTTAAATCCCATGGATTTAAGTATTCCCTTAGTTCTTCCTTCTATTGAATAACCACCCATATCACCAAATCTTTCGAGAAGCTCGGTATATTCATCAGCGAGCAGTGGGTCATTTCCCATCTCCAGCTGGAGTTTTAAAAGCCTTTCTTCAAGCAACTTTACCTTTTTGTGAGTCTTTCTTATCTCTTCAATTATGCTACCTTCAGCATCAAACTGGTTTTTCTGGCGAACATATCCAATATCAATATCTTTTTTTATATAAATACTGCCTGATGTTTCTTCGGTTTCTTTAGTTATAATATCAAGAAGAGTAGTTTTTCCTGCACCATTCGGTCCAACAATTCCTACCCTGTCGCCTTTTGATATATTGAAATTAACAGATTCAAGAATTATATCTGCTCCATATGATTTATTTATTTCATTAGCACTTAATATGGTCATCTAAATCTCCAGTTATATCTCAAGTCCAGGAGCTGCATCGAGTTTTAAATTTGAATAATTCCCCTTTAGCGACTCATAATATGCCGATGATGCTATCATAGCTCCATTATCGGTGCATAGAATTTTCGATGGTTTGAAAACCTGAATTCCAGCCTTCGAAGCTCTTTCTATAAGAAGTTCACCAAGCCTCGTATTCGCTGCAACTCCTCCCGATAAGACGAGCTTATCCCTCTTAAATTCGATGCACGCATCTACTGCCTTTTTAGTTATTACATCGACAACGGCTTCCTGAAAAGAGGCGGAGAAGTCGTTAATATCAATATCTCTTCCAGACTGCCTTTCATTATTTATATAATTAAGAGCTGCCGTCTTAATTCCGCTAAAACTAAAATCATAACTGCCCTTTTCAAGCCACACCCTCTTAAAATCGATTGCATTTTTATTGCCATCTCTCGCAGACCTATCCATCTTAGGGCCTCCGGGGTAACCCAGTCCTATGACTCTTGACACCTTGTCGAAGGCTTCACCTGCTGCATCATCTCTCGTTTCACCGATTATCTTACAAGTATTATAATCCTCAATATCCACAATATTGGTATGCCCACCTGATACAATAAGCCCCATAAATGGTGGCTTTAGATCTTTATGCTCTATATAATTAGCTGCTATATGACCGTGCATATGGTTAACACCTACCAATGGTATGTTTTTTGCATATGCTATCATCTTAGCTGTCGCAACTCCTATTAGCAAGGCTCCAACAAGCCCCGGTCCATAGGTAACACCAATTAGATCGACTTCATTTAGGCTAACTCCGGCTTCTTTTAATGCCCTATCTATTACATCATTTATATTTTCAAGATGATGTCTAGATGCTATTTCGGGTACCACACCCCCAAACTTAGTATGTATTGATATTTGAGATGAAATAATATTAGAGAGCATCTCCCTACCGTCAGCTACAACTCCGGCAGCCGTTTCATCACAGCTAGACTCTATTCCAATCGTTATATGTTTGCCATTTAACATCCTTTGCCCGTCCCAATTTAATTCCTTATATTTTTTTCCATCTTAATTTATATAATTTATCCGTTCTGATTTATATCGCTTATCTGTCCTAATTCTATTGATTCTCTTGTTTAATCTTTTGAAATAATAATCCCTTTTAAATTTTATCTTTTGGGAATTTTATTTAAGCTTTTTTAAGAATTTATTTTAATCTTCCCTTCTTCAAGCTTCATCTCTGCCTCTGTCTTTCTCATGTAATCAGGAAGAAGTTCATCATAATCTACAGGCTTTTTCCCCATTTCAATTTGTTGATATGCTTCCCTTGCCACCTCTAATGCACTCTGATACCTCTGATTAAGAGGTGCGATTTCATAATCAAAGGTCTTATTTTTCATCGCTTTCTCTATTTTGTCAAAATAAGCATCTATTCCGTCGCCATAGAAATACACAGGATATTTGCTTTCTTCATTTATTCTTGAAATCTCATCTAATAGATCATCAATCATATATTGACCCTGCTTAAAAGTCTCACTGATATTTCCACTCTCATCAAAAAGCCAGAGAGCGGCATAGGTCTGATTTCTTCTAGCATTGATAATCGTGCAGGCGTAATGCATGAAATCCACTTCTCTATTCCTATCGAGCTCAGCCATCGCTTTTAGAGTTCTTACCGGAATACAGCCAATGCCACAAGCTTGAGAAAGTGCTCTAGCTGTAGACACGCCTATCCTTATTCCTGTAAAAGAGCCAGGTCCTATTGAGGGAGCTACCATGTCTACATCTGATATTTCAATTTCCGCTTTTTTAAGAACAAAATCTATAATTTCCATTAGATCTACGAGATGGTTCATCTCTTTATTCGATTTTTTAAAGAAAACCACCTCATCGTTTGAACCTATTTTTTCCTCTTTTAAAAGAAGTGCTACAGAAGCATATTTTGCAGTTGTTTCAATCGCTAAAATTTTTTTCATATCATCTATCTCTTAATCTTTTCACCATATGAATTTTTTCTGAATATTTCTTCTTTATCTCTTTCTCTAATTATTTATTTGATTCTTTATCTAATCATAAGCTCCGCAAATTTCGCATATCACGCAGTTTAAAAATTCTCTCTCCTAAAGACGCTCCATAATCTATATCTATAAATAAAGTCTCACTTGGCAAAATATCTTCAATTAAATTTGCCCACTCAATTATTGTAATTCCATCACCAAATAGGTAATCCTCTCCTCCTATATTATAAAATTCATCTTCATAAGATAATCTATATAGGTCAAAATGAAAGAGCGGAATGATTCCGCTCCTATATTCTTTTACAATCGTAAAGGTTGGACTGCTCACATTTTCTTTAACCTTTAGTGCCTCTGCAATTGCTTTTGTAAATGTTGTCTTTCCGGCTCCTAAATCTCCAGAAAGAGCAATTACATCACCGGCTTCGAGGTATTTCGCAAGATTCCTCGCATATTTAAATGTATCCTCTTCACATCGTGAAATATAGGGATTTATATTCGCTTTAAAGAAATCGTTATTCATAATTTAATATAATCCTACTTTCTACTCACAGGTAAGCTTATATATTGCCCTGGCATAAATCTTTGTATATCTTATCAGCTTATCAATATTAAGCCTCTCATCACCCTGGTGCATTCTATCCTCATCATTTGGAAATAGGGCTCCATAGGCTAACATTCGATCAATCTTCTTTGCATAAGTGCCAGCGGATGCAACGATAGGCTTGTTAACTCTATCTCCTGTTTCTTCGATATAAGCTTCCATTAATTTTTTTACAAACACCTCGTCTTCCTCGATATATATCGGATCGTCATAGTATTGCTTGATAAATCCTATCTTCGTGCCCTTGAGCCTTTCCTGAATACCTTCTATTACATCAGCTCCTGCAGTTGATACCGGATACCTTAAATTTACTACTATAGATGCAATGTCCTCATTAAACTCAGCCATACCAACATTGAATATGAGATTGCCTGATACCTCATCAGAAAATCCTATTCCCATATCTTCTCCATATAGATTAAATCCTATGTGCTCATTATAAAAAGATATGAAATCATTTATCTCATCTTGAGCAAATTCTATTTTGCCTAGGAAATCGAGCATTATGCTTATGGCATTCAGACCCTCATATGGCTTTGCCCCATGTGCACTTTTCCCCTTTGTCTCTACTACTAGTGATTTGCCAGCCCTCGTTATCTTAACTTCATTTTCATTCTGTTCTTTATAATTCTTAGCCTTTTCTCTTATGAGGTTATAATCATCTTTATTATCTGACATAATGACGGCTCTCGCATAATCCGGAACTATATTAGGTGCAAGCCCTGAATTTAGCTTCTTTAATATAATTCCATCTTTATTATTATTCTTTGAAAGCTTTAAAGCCAATGAAAAATTTAATATTCCCATCTCGCCATTGATAAGTGGAAAATCTCCGTCAGGCGTAATTCCAAAATCAGGAGCACCAGCCTTTTCCAAATAATATTCCATTCCTATTTGATTTGTTTCCTCATCAAGACCTAGGATAAGCCTTATATTCTTCTTAGGTTTAATTCCACATTCCTTAATCGCTTTCATCGCATATAAATTTGCGATAAGAGGACCCTTATCATCAGTAGTTCCCCTTCCATATATGAATCCATCATCAATGTCTGCACTATATGGCTCGTGCTTTGTCCATCCTTTTCCCTCTGGAACAACATCAAGATGTGCTGCAATTCCGAAAGTAAGAGCTCGGGGTTCTTCTGCTTTAAAGTCGATATGCCCGCCGTAGTTGTCAAAATTAGCAATTTCAAACCCCATCTCATTTCCTAGAGATAAAAGGTCCTGATATGCCTCATGAACTCCCTTTCCAAATGGCAAAAATTCTCCATTTTCAAGAGTCACTGCATCTTCTTCAACGCTCTTTATTCTGACTATGTCCTGAACGGACTTAACTATTTCATCCTTATGCTCGTCAATCCATAAAATATAATCCATTATCTATATATCCTATTATCTCCCATTTTTGCTTTTAAATATCAATCTTGTTATATATTAAACTTACCTAATTTTTGCTATATAGTTTTGCTTTGTAATATCTATCTTACTTTGTCTTTATTTTTATCATTCCATCTGCATCTATCGGTGCACCAGTCGTATAAACAGGTTCTACCTTTCCATTCTTAATAGTAGCTAGGTTGACAGACTTTAGTGGATTACCATTTTTATCAAATGAGAAAATTCCGGTTGCACATCTATATCCATTTGTCTTGAAAAGTGCGTCTTTTACATCTTCACCCTTTAAAGATGGCGATGTATTAAGTGCATTCATTATAAGTAGATATGAATCATATCCAAGTGCTACATTATCTGTTGGAACCTTGTCATGTCCATATAAACTCTTGTACTCAATTATAAATTTCTGAGTTTCCGGTGTTATATAGCTAGAATTCTTTTTATACGCATTTACAGTGCTATCTGCAGTAAATGCAATCTTTATCTTAGGATGCGACTTCATCATCTTTATAAATTCCGGATCATTCCACTCTTTTGTTCCAACAAAGGTAATATCCGTCATCTTATTTTTTTCAATCTCTTTGAAGAATAAATCCGCCGTATCCTTTCCAACAGGCATAAACACTCCCTTTACGCTTTTTTTCTTAATCTCTTTGACAATCTGCTTATATTTTATTCCAGATGATTTTAACTCAAATTCCAGCTCAATTGGACTGACATTATTATTAAGTTCGTTTAATTTCTTTTTTACTCCATTGCTTAATGATTCAGCAGTGCTATCCCCCTCAAAGTATATTATAGAAAACTTCCTTATCTTGGGCTTGTTCCAAGCGTAATCTGCAAGTCCTTCTCCTATCTGAGAATCCGTTATGCAGGTTCTGAAATAGTAGTCATTGTCTTCTGTTATCAAGAGGTTCTTTGCTCCCGGTGTTACCGTAGGAATTTTCGCCTTCTTAACAGATTTTGAAGCTATCAGAGATGCGGCCTCTCCTGTATTACCAATTATCGCTACAGGTTTTATTGAAATAAGGCTCTCGATTGCACTCTTTGCTCCACTTGATGTCGATTTTGAATCAACCTTTATAAGCCTTATCTCCTTTCCCTTTATGTTGTGATACATCTTATTTGCAAGCTCTATTCCCTCTATTTCCTCTTTTCCTGCCTGCTTTTGATCTCCTGTTTCAGGCTCATAAACTCCTATATATATAATATTGTCGCCTTTTAATGTCTTTTTTGGAAAAAAAGATGCACGAAAACTGTCTATAGTTGTGCATCCGGTAAATAAGGTAATTATAAATATAATAATGGTAATTATAAATATCTTCAGAATTTTATTTTTTTTAAATTGTTCTAAAACCTGCATTTATTATTTTCCTCATCTCGCTTGCGTCATCGATCTTATTTATCTCATTTCTTATCTTCGCAGCATTCTTCATTCCTTTAACATACCAAGCGATATGCTTTCTCATCTCTCTAACTGCGATATATTCGCCTTTTAAATCCATAAGTCCGTCAAAGTGTTTTAATATAATTTGAATTTTTTCATCAAAGGACGGTGGTGAAAATTCTTCATTAAAATGATAGGCATTTAACTCTTTAAATATCCAAGGATTTCCAAGGGAGGCTCTACCTATCATCACATAATCGCATCCTGTCATTTTAAGCATCAACTCAGCATCTTTAGGTGTGAATATATCTCCATTGCCTATGATGGGAATCTTGCACGCTTTTTTTATCTCCTTTATTATTTCCCAGTCAGCTTCACCACTGTAATATTCTTCCCTAGTTCTTCCGTGAATAGCTATGGCAGCTGCTCCAGCTTCCTCTGCTACCTTTGCTACCTCTATGGCGTTGATACTATCTTCGTTTAATCCCTTCCTAATCTTTATAGTTACTGGCTTCTCTGTATTATTTTTTACCGATTTAATAATCTTATATATTAGCTCAGGATTTTTCATAAGAGCACAGCCATCGCCATTTTTTACAATCTTAGGTGCAGGGCAGCCCATATTTATATCGAGATAATCATGGTTTCTCTTGTCAATCTTTCTTGCCGCTTCACCCATGATATATGGATCACTACCAAAGATCTGTATTGAAGTCATTCCTGCGTCTTTGGGTATGTAAAGAAGTCTATCGGTCTTTATATCATCATAGTAAATGCCCTTTGCACTAACCATCTCGGTATATGTAAGCGAGGCACCCATTGATGAACAAATCTCCCTCATAATAGCATCTGTTATTCCTGCAAGAGGTGCTAAAATAAAAGGATTATTCGCCTTGAACACGCTTGTTCACCCTTGATTTGATATTCTTTTTATATATAATAGCAAGCCCTTCAATAGTTAGCATCTTATCTATGTAATCGATGCACTCTACGCCTTCTTCCATCATGCTTGCCATACCGCCTGTTGCAATGACCTTAATATCTTCTAGTTTTTTCCCATATACACTGACAAGCTCTTTCTTAATTCCTGCTACAATCCTCTCTGTCATACCCATATGTCCATATACCAGCCCCGATTGCATACTCTCTATCGTATTTTTACCAATCGTCTTTGATGGTGTTTCAAGCTCAACATGGGGAAGTTTTGCAGTTTCTTCAAAGAGTGCCTTTGCTGAAATCTTTAAGCCGGGGGCAATTGTTCCACCGATAAATTCACCCTCATCTGTAACAACCGAAATTGTAGTCGCCGTTCCAAAATCTATTACGATTAAGGTACCCTCATACTTTGTATGTGCAGCTACAGAATTTACAATCCTGTCAGAGCCAATCTGCCTAGGATCATCGCATTGAACGCTAAGACCGGTCTTTATTCCTGTTTCTACTATGAAAGGATTTATTTCAAAATATTTAATACTCATATGTTGCAGTGCAAATAGCACAGAAGGAACAACGGTAGCTATGATAATATCATCTATCTTTGTTCTGTCTATGTTGTCATATTCAAATAATTGGAGCACTAAGGTTCCATATTCATCTGCCGTTCTTACCGGATCTGTTGTTAGCCTCCAGCGTTCCACAAGTTTTCCATCGTCAAAAACACCAAGCATAACATTGGTGTTACCTACATCTATAGCTAAAAGCATCTTAGCGATCCTCCAATCTTTTAAGTGCGAGTGCCATTGTCAAGCCTGGAATTACCCTATTTCCTATCATCTCGGTTCCAAGAATTTCATTTATCCTCTTCAATCTGTATTGAACAGTATTATTATGCACTCCCATAAACTCTGCTGTCTTATTGCTATTCATTCCTGCGTCAAGCACAAATGTTTCAAGTGTTTCGAGTAGCAATCTACCCTTGCCCGGTGAAAGCTCTCTTGAAAATGGTTCAAGCAAGTCAAAATACATCTTTTTTAATGCACCATTCTGGAGCTGAATTTCTATGCAATTATATACCATTGACATTTCATATTTTGTAAACACCCTCTTATAAGGGAAAACGCTCTCAACATAACTCCATGTGTCATTGATAAGTCTAAATCCGTCTATTGCATTGTCAAGTTCTTCAACTCCTGTGGAATGAAAAATCCTTACATCTTTTCTTCCGTCTTTAAGCTCCTCATACATACTTAGAATTGCCATCTTTTGCTCATTCCAGTTGTCTATGGAATCATCGGTATAAACCATTCCATAGTATTCATTTTCTTCAATTAGAGGCAAAATATCGCAGCCCGTATTTTCCTTAAATTTATCTATTATGCTCTCGCATTTTTCATTATTAATTCCATTAGCATAAAATACGCTTATAAAGCTCTTGTCTCTAAAACCCGCTTCATCAATTAGGGTGTAGCAGAATGCAACATCTCCCCTGATTGCGGCTTTGATAAATTCTGCTCTAGAATCTCTCTTAGGTGTGTACTTCCACATTCCCATTGCAAGCTCAATGACTTCAGCAAGTTTTTTCATCTCTGTAGCTGAGTAATTATCGTCATTATCAACCAAGAGAAGCATATGCTTAACTCCGTCAATCTCAATACTTCCCCAGTATGTTATAACATCTTTAACAATTATCTGCTTAAATGAGCTTAGGTGTGAAACATCTTGACCCTTTGCAAGCTTTATCGCGTTTTCTACAGTAGCCTTGTGCCTTGTTTCAATCGTGAGAATTGGATTAAATTCAGCCGTCATAAGTACAACCTGATAATCATTATTAATCGCAGCTTCCTGAAGGGCACTTTGGAAATTTGAATGTTTCTCAAAATTCAAGAGATTATATATGGAATTATTTATGATATTGTCGCTATAATTATGTCCATATAAAATCTTATCGAGAACCTGCTCAGTTAGTATTGAATATGTGGTCTTAACATCATCATTTATTGTTATGATTAAAAGTCCGCTATCTTCAGCAGTCTTGAGCACCTTGTGGTCTAGTGCTCTAACTCCCTTATTATTATAGAAAACAACTAAGGCAGCTATATCTTTACGACCAAAACCCGATATAACCTTGCACTGTGCATCGACATCATCTTTGATATTCCAAAAATGCGTCAATACCATTTGTTCGCGGACACCATTTCGTGAGATGCCGTCATCAATATCTTTTTCATCAAATACAGATATTGTTCTTACTCTTTTGTTTAATTTTCTTCTGCAAGTTGCAACATAGCAATCCTTGAAAGCATCAAGCTTTAAACAATCTTCAACAGTAATTCTCATAGGTTTTCTCTCTCTTCTTTTCTAGATTTCTCAGATTCCTCAGAGTTCTTAGATTCCTCAAAATTTTCAGATTCTTCAAGTTCTTCAGGCTCATCAAGTTCCTCTGATTCTTCAGGTTCCTTAGACTCTTCAGGTTCCTTAGACTCCTCTTTTTGATTAAATCCATTAAGTTTATCAATGGCTTCCTGCATTTCCTTGAGCTTAGCCTCTGCAGCACGAAGTCTTTCTTCATCCTCTTTTTTGCTCTGCTTTGCTTCCTCCTCATTGAGGCGTTTTATCTCATCTTCCGCCATCTTAACCTCTAAAGCTAGTTCGTCCGGAGTAATTTCCATATTGTATAATCTTTCAAATTGTTCTCCATCGAGTGTCTCGACTAGTAGCAGTGCCTCAGCGACATTTTCAAGCCTTTCGTCATTTTCTATTAATATTTTCTTAGTTTCAGCATATGATTCTTCAAGTATTTTCTTGATTTCCTTGTCAATCTCAGATGAAATCTCCTCAGAATAGTTCTGCTTTGTCGAAAAATCTCTTCCCAGAAAAACTTCATCATTTGAGCTAAAGCTAACAGGGCCTAGCTTTTTGCTAAAACCATACTTTGTAATCATAGCTCTTGCAATTGCAGTCGACCTCTCTAGGTCATTGCTTGCACCTGTACTTATATCATCTAGCTTGAGTTCTTCTGCCACTCTTCCTCCGAGAAGGTGTTTTATATCATTTAACATATTTCCTCTGGTCTCGAAGAATTTATCTTCAAGAGGGAGCGACATTGTAAAACCACCTGCCATTCCCCTAGGAATAATGGTTATCTGATGAACTGGATCAGAACCTGGTAGCGACCTCATTACTATAGCATGACCAGCTTCGTGGTATGCTGTGAGCCTTCTCTCATCTTCCGAGATAACCCTTGACTTCTTCTGAGGTCCTGCCATAACCTTCGTCGTCGCTTCTTCTATCTCGTCCATTCTTATCATCTTACCATTACGCCTTGCTGTTAGAAGTGCAGCCTCATTGACAAGATTTTCAATATCAGCAGGTGAAAAACCGGGAGTTCTCTTTGCAAGAATTTCCGGAGAAACATCTTCTGCTAATGGCTTATTCTTAGTATGAACCTTAAATATTTCTTCCCTAGCCTTAATATCAGGCATTCCTATTACAATCTGTCTATCAAATCTGCCCGGTCTCAAAAGTGCTGGGTCGAGTACATCAGGTCTATTCGTAGCTGCCAAGATGATGATGCCTGAATTTCCATCAAATCCATCCATTTCAACTAAGAGCTGGTTAAGAGTCTGCTCTCTTTCATCATTTCCGCCGCCGAGCCCTGCTCCTCTCTTACGACCAACTGCATCAATTTCATCTATGAAAATTATACATGGTGCATTCTTCTTTGCCTGTTCGAATAAATCCCTTACTCTTGAAGCTCCGACTCCGACAAACATCTCAACAAAGTCCGAACCTGAGATTGTAAAGAATGGTACTCCTGCTTCTCCTGCCGTAGCCTTGGAAATATAGGTCTTTCCTGTTCCGGGACTTCCTACCATAAGAACTCCCTTAGGTATTCTTGCTCCTAATTTTGTATATTTAATTGGATTTTTGAGGAAATCCACAATCTCCTTTAATTCTTCTTTTTCTTCTTTAAGGCCTGCAACATCTTTGAATGTAATGCTTTTTCCATTGTCCTTATACATCTTAGCCTTATTTTTCCCGAACTGGAATGCCTTGCCATTTCCGCCCTGAGTCATCATGAAATATATAAGGAAGATTACCATACCCACCATGATAAATGTTGGAAGCATATTAAGCAGGCTGAATTTGCTCTCCGGCGGATCGCTTTCAAGCTTGAGCTTGCCCTTTTTCACCTGCGGATATACATAATTATCTTCGAGCCAGTTAATCTCTAGTGCTGATGGAGCATAGGCAAATTCGACCTTCCCTCCATTCTTCTTATTATCGAGCTTTGCACTTATCTTCCTATCTGTGATATTAAGCTCTGTATACTTTCCAGCTGCCAAATGCTTTGATAGAGTGGAAAATTTGACCTCCTTTACTCTTCCGGCATTCCCTAAATCCTTGAATATATATGCCGCACTTATTACAATTGCAAAGATCAGAATATATGTTATAAAAACCCTTGAAACCTTCTTCAATACTAAATATCCTTTCTTAAATTCCTCTTAATTTTAATTAATTTGTTATTTTTCACAAATCAGTATGTTATTTTAACACGCATATTATACGATTTCAAGGAAGATTACCTGCCTAGATGTATCCGAAATCTGATATTTTTGTGAAAAAATTCCCTTGATTTTACACATTTCTCTAGTCATAAATTCACTTGGAATTATCCAAAGCACCTCACTACCTATTGTTACGAGTTCAACCTTTTCTCTGTCCGATTTATTAATTTTTTCATCTACGAAAAGATCCTGTATCTTTTTCCTTTTTCCGCCCTTTAGGGCTATGAAGTCACCGCTTTTTCTATTCCTTATTACAATACTCCCTGTTTTACCGCTGTGCTCTTTTTCAAATAAGTCATAATCGAAGGCCGCATGGCACTTGTGCTTATTTTTTTTATATTCTTCTATATTCATAAGGGAAATTACAAGCCTATGGGAAGGTTTATCCTCATAAGATTCGTCATCTTCTTCATCAATGGCTTTTAGTTCAAAAACCATTTCTCCATATCTTCTATATGCTCTTATCCCTCCTGGTAGCATCATCTCAGCCGACGGATTTATCGATGTCATAACATCAATCGTTTCTTTAACTAGGGAGTAGGTCATCCACTCATCTATCCCAAGCTCTTCAAATACAATTCCAACGATTCTCCTTATAATTGCCGGGTGCATTTCAAGTATTTCATCTAATTTAAGAACAATTTGCAGACTTCTTTCCTCTTCAAAAATTTCACTACTGCCTTCCATTAGTTCAGCTGCAACGCCTCTCATGCAGTCATCGTCCATATACGCCATCTCGGCGAGATTCCTCAAGTTTTCTTTGACCCTTGGATTGTATTCTTCTTCTATTTTGGGAATTAGCTCAAGCCTTATTTTATTTCTCGTATACCCCGTATCTTCATTGCTTTCATCTATGTTTGGCACTAGGCCTGCCTCTTTTATATATGCTTCTATCTCATCTCTTGTAATATTTAAAAGCGGTCTTATTATTGGATATACCGGATCCATTCTGTAAGGTCTCATTCCTGAAAGTCCATGTATTCCCGTGCCTCTTATTATTCTAAAAAGAACTGTTTCGCTTTGGTCGTCCGCATTATGAGCAACGGCTATTGATATAGCTTCTTTATTATTCCCTCTTTCATATAGATCATCAGCTACTTTGTGGAAAAATCCATATCTTATTATTCTTCCTGCCTCTTCTATTGAAATTTTTTCGTCTTTAGCTATCTTTCTGCAATTGGCTTCTATTGAAATAATTGGAATATCATATCCTTCACATATTTCTTCAATATGTTTCTGCTCCATATCTCCATTTTTTCTTAGTTTGTGATTTATATGCACAGGTACTATCATTAGATTTATATTCTTTGATATTCTAATAAGAGCATCAAGCAGGCAAAGTGAGTCCGGTCCACCTGATAAGCCTAGAATTATTATCTGACCGTCATTTACTAATTTTGAATCTTTTATTTTCTTTAATACATTTTCTACAGCTGATGACATCCTAGTCTCCTTTATTTTATTCCAAAAAATCTAATTCCATTTTCGAGCAGTTTACGAGCAGTTTCTTCAAATTCCATATCTTTTAATATAGCAATCCTTCTAACCACATATTCAACATATTGAGATTTATTCATCTTGCCTCTAAAAGGTTCAGGTGTTAAATAGGGGGCATCTGTTTCTGAAAGAAGTCTTTCAATTGGAACTGCCCTGACAACCTCAGCGGTTTTCTTCCCATTCTTAAAAGTAACAGGTCCGCCAACTGAAATTGTAGCACCCAGCTTAATATATTCCATTGCTAGTTCCTTAGAGCCTGAAAAGCAGTGAAGTTGAACTTTTGCTTCAGGATAATCGCCATCTAGGCTAAATTTGTCTATTCTTTTCTTAGCAAATACTCCCTCATCTTTTAAAATATCCATGGTCAATTGGTCTGCATCTCTTGAGTGAATCATTATTGGAAGTTCCATTTCTAGTGCGAGTCTTAACTGTTTCCTAAATAGAATTATCTGTTCTTCCTTATAATCTTTTCCATAGTGAAAATCAAGCCCAATCTCACCTATCGCAACGCATTTTTCATCTTTGGCAAGCATTTTGATTTCCTCAATCATCTCGTCACTCGCTTTTTCTGCATACTCAGGGTGGATTCCTGAGGCTGCATAGCACCATTCATACTTTCTTGCATTTTCAAGAGCAAGAATAGACGAGCTAAGATCACAGCCTGCATCTATTATGTATCTAAGATTTGAACTATCTATCTCCTTAGCAAGTTCTTCTCTTTCACCTTTTGAAAACTCTTCAAAATTTAGATGCGTATGTGCATCGAATAAAAATTTATCTCTTTTTTCTCTTTTTTCAATTTCTTCCACATTTTCCATATTTTTTTTCATATTATTTTTCATATTATTTTTCATATTTTTTCATAAATTAAATTTCGGCTTCGTTATTCTTTACTATTCTTTTTTTAAAATAGCCCCAAGGATTTATTTCCTCGAGGCTTTGTATTTCTAATTATCTGATTAATTATTTGTGTTTATTCTTAGTTGCCATCTTGTCCTGCTTTACCTCATCTAATTCTTTAAGCTCTTTTTCAATGTCAAGTCTAGGGAAAAGTGCATCTCCTTTGGAGACCGTAACTCCTTTTAGCTTATAAAATTCAAAGGTGTCCTCCCACAATGCAGGTATATCTGAAATTCCAAGTTGCTCTCTCATTCTATCGGAAGTTGAGTGCATATATGGAATAATAAGGATTGACACAATTCTAAGTGTTTCCGCGAGATTTCTTAATACTGTATCAAGCTCCTTTTTTCGAGCAGGTTCTTTCGCAAGAGTCCACGGCATTTTTTCATCTATATACTTATTTGCTCTTCTTACCACTTCCCAGATCGCTTCAAGTGCGTTATTAAATTCAAAGGAATCCATTTTGATAGATGCCTTTTTGGAAGCATTTATTGCAATATTAATAAGGTCCTCATCTATTTCATCTTTTGTTTCTGCTTCTGGAACAAGGCCTCCTGAGTATTTTTCTATCATAGAAATCGTCCTCGAAAGAAGGTTCCCAAGATCATTTGCTAGGTCAAAATTTATCCTTTTTAGCATGACCTCATTTGTATATATCCCGTCCTGCCCAAAGGTATACTCTCTTAATAGGAAATATTTAAGAGCATCTATTCCATATCTTTCTATGAGAATTTCAGGGTCCACCACATTGCCCTTTGATTTAGACATCTTGCCACCATCTATGAGAAGCCAGCCATGACCCAGAATATGCTTAGGAAGTGGCAGGTCTAGTGACATCAGCATTGCGGGCCATATAATTGAATGAAATCTAACTATTTCTTTGCCAACGAGGTGAAAATCCGCAGGCCAATATTTTCTATATAATTCCTCATCTTCTTCATTATCCGACGGATAGCCGAGTGCTGTTATATAGTTAGCAAGTGCGTCAAGCCATACATATATGCTATGCTCTTCATCGCCTGGAATACTAATTCCCCACTCAAGCCCCTTTCTTGAAATACAAAGATCGTCTAATCCTTGCTCGATAAAAGAAGTCATTTCCTTTCTTCTAGAATCTGGCTTTAAAAATTCCGGATTCTCATCATATAATTTTAATAATCTATCCGCATATTTGGAGAGCTTGAAAAAATAAGCTTCCTCTTTCATAACCTTAACAGGTCTACCGCAGTCAGGGCATTTTCCTTCTTCAAGCTGTGTCTCTGTCCAATATGCCTCGCATGGAGTGCAGTACCAACCCTCATATTCACCCTTGTAAATATCTCCGGTAGCCTGCATTTTTTTAAATATATCTTGAACTCTCTTATAATGTCTTGGCTCCGTAGTCCTGATGAAGTCATCATAGCTTATTTCCATCTTTGCCCAAAGCTTTTTAATTCCGGAGACGACATCGTCAACATATTCCTTTGGGCTAACACCTGCTTCATCGGCTATGGTTTTAATCTTCTGACCGTGTTCATCTGTTCCGGTCATAAATCTTACATCATAACCGCTAAGCCTTTTGAACCTCGCCATTGCATCCGCCATAACGGTGCAATATGTATGTCCAACATGCAATTTTGCACTAGGATAATAAATTGGCGTTGTAATATAGAAAGTTTCTTTTTTATCTGCCATCTTAAGTGCTACTTCCTCTCTCGTCGCTTTTTATCTATGTATTTTTTTAATATCTGCTCAATATCTGAATCGAATTTTATATATAATTATATTTGTAAATAAATTTTTATATAAATAAAATCGCTAATCTTATCAGTCTATATCCATCCCAAATTCTGCATCTTCGTCTCCCCAGTCCATATCTGACCAGTCGTCCTCAACGAAGATTTCATCGAAAACCCTTTTGGTTGCAAGAACAAGAACCGCTGTGCTTAAAATTCCAATTCCAAGTATACGCATTGTAGTCTTTGCAACCGCAGCCTTCCTTGCTTTTTCTTCAGCCTTTCTTCTCCTCTTTTCTTTTCTTAACATCGCGTCCTCCTTTCATTTGTGTAGACATTTAATTTTATCATTTAATTATACACTATTTAATTATACCATATGTCCATATCCACATTGCCATTTATACCATTAACTCTACCGGTGCTTGTATATTGCCAGCAATTATAGGAGCCTTTATAACTTACGCTTGAAGCCCATTGTGCAACCCACACCTTGAATTTTGACAACTTGCTCATATTTAGCTTATTATCTAACCACGAGGTGCTTGCGTAAATCATCGGTGCAAAGCCATTTTTTATAATCTCCTCACAGAATGCTTTGACCACTTCGGTTCGGCTTTCAACGCTTATCGACGAATGCCTGCCTCCACCATCAACGCTCTCTGTATCTATTACGATAGGTAAATCCAAGATATATGATCTAATTTTATTAATCGTAAACCTTGCTTCTTCAATAGCCTCATTTGTGCTTATAGCTTGGGTGAAGAAATATACCCCGACCTTTATTCCATAGGCCTTTGCCTGAGAAATATTGTAGCTGAATCTTGAATCGTTATAAATACTTCCGCTAACGCTAAATCTTCCACCAACTCTTATAAATGCAAATTTGATGCCTGAATCTGCTACCTTCTTCCAATCGATATAGCCATTCATCTCAGACACATCGATGCCTTTCATGGTCTTTTCATCAATCTCACTTCGATTTAAAATGAGTCCATTTTTGTCTGTGATATATATATGGTCTTTAAACTTAAATACCCCTAGTAACATTGCTCCGCTTGCACTAAATGCGTATTTGCTTCCCGATATCTCCTTTATGGCATCGCTTACCATAACATAGTTAGGTTCAAAATAGTACCAGCTTCCTCCTATGTACTGCCAGTCCTTCTTTGCTGACCCGTCATTTGCTTTTCCGAAGTAATACCAGCTCCCTTCTATGTTTTGCCATCCGCTTCTCATTACTCCGTCTTCATCAAAGCTGTATTTCAATCCACCGATATTGTGCATTGTATTTTTTATTATCTCGCCA
>QWCE01002473.1_pt1 | contig 42090 bp, 32 predicted proteins | sample 1972531 | NCBI WGS metagenome assembly QWCE01 (sample SAMN09866716, study PRJNA288562) | Human gut metagenome isolate term4_stool, whole genome shotgun sequencing... | reverse complement strand
GTCGCTATCAGATGAGCTTCGTCAAACTCATCGATGGCTCCCGTAGCGTAGAGTGCGAGCTCCTCGATGCCTTCGCTAGAGATCTCTAGCTGTAGCTTCTCGAGGGTCGTCTTGCCCCTTTCACCAGCGGTGGTTAGGTCGATGCGTACAGCGGGCAGTGAGCTACCCGAGAGTACACCCTGCTTGTCTGCGGGGAGAGCCACGGCGGAGACCTTCTCGACGAAGAGGTCGCGAGGCTTGACGCTCTCTACACGAGCAGCCCACCCGAAAGTGTAAGTGTCTGAACCCTTGAAGTAGACCGTCAGAGAGCCGTCCTGCTCTTGCGAGACAAAGGTTCTGACACCAGTCTGCTTGAGTATATTGTTATCTCCTGTGGAGAGCAGCTTGCTCTCATTTGTATGGTCACGTCCTGAGTAGATGCCGAAGGTGGCTCTTCGTAGATTTATTGAGTCGATCGTGAGGGTTATCACCTCGCCTTCATGGGCTGGGAGGAAGGTTACGTACGACCCTGTGTTCTTGAGCACCTTGCCATTGGGACCGCCCTCGTCGTAGTACGATAGGGGCGTGGTGACCGTCACCTCCTTATTGTCACCCGATGATGGGTGGTTGAAGATGTTGACCAGCTTGTACGATCCCTTAGGATCTGCGTTGCGAACGTCAATAGGCTGACCAGCAACAGTTAGCTTGGCGATAGCCACGTCTATACTGTCGGCTGCTGGAGCATCCTTGCGAATGTCTAGTGCGAGGATGTAGCTATTGGCAAACTCCTTCAGCGTGCCGTACTTCTGCAGTGAGTCGGTCGGTAGGTCTACGCTTTGCATCGTTGGCTCTACCTGAGTAGCTGCGATGAGCTTGTTCGCATCGAGCGTACCCTCGGCCGTAGCGGCGTAGAGAGCTACGCGCTCGATCTGAGGAGCACCACCCTTGAGGTTGACCGTGAGACCATCGATATGGATCGGCTTGCGGTCTCCGATCGTATGTATGTCAAGAGCTAAGACTGGGTTCTGCTCTGATCCGACAGCGATGAAGGGTAGCTCGATCTGCTTTGCAGAGGCTGAGTCAACCTTCATGTCCTGTGGCAGGTACTGCTTGACCTGACCACGCCAGCCTAGCGAGCCAGAAGCGCCTTTAGCATCAAAGACGAAGGTCAGAGCCTTCTGCGTAGAGCGGATGTAGTCGGCTGGCTTCGTCTTGTAGGCATCCTTGTTGGGCTTTAGCTCAAAGAGCAGAGGAGCCGTGGCATCCTTGCCGTCATAAATCTTGAGCGTAGGCTTGCTACCCCAAGAGGAGTAGTAGAAGTCCCACTCATTGATGTCTAGCTGGATGACGTTGTCTGGAGCGGTCGCCTCAAAGGTGACGCTACGCTCGCCTGCATCGGTGTCATATCCCGTGGTAAGTTTGTGCTTGAGCTGAGGCATAAAGTCCCAAGTCTCGTACACCTTGACATGATGCTTACCGAGAGTGAGCACCATCTTATTCATTACCTCTAGAGCCTCCGTGCGAGTGCGCTCCTCTTCGGGTAGCGTCTTCTCGCCTGCTGAGAGGTGGATCTTGTCAATAGAGAGGTTGATCTTATTGCCCTTGTGAGCAGTCTCCTGGAGGTCTACAGCTAGGTAGAAGTGGTTAGCGCCCTCGCGCAATGCTTGAGGCGTGGGGAGCGTGGCGGTGAGTGCCTCGGCAAAGTCCCAGCGAGCGATCTCCTTAGCCTTCGTAAAGTCATCTACAATCGGGCTGTAGTAGAGAGCCACCTGCGCTACGTCTGTCTTCTTGCTGATAGAGCTTAGGTCTAGACGCTGCAGTGTGACAGGGTCTTTGGTTCCCTTAGCAACGAGCGTGAAAGCAACCATACCGACCTGCTTGACGCTTGCATTGATAGGCATCGCAAAGGTGTCGACCTCGATGGTTCTACCCGAGAGCGAGTCGACCGCCATCGGCATAGGTGCAATCTGAGAGACTAGAGCCTCAAAGCCAGCCTTGGGAACCCCCGTATTCGTTACGAGACGGATCGTCAGACTACCATCAGGAGCTGTCGAAGTTGCCTTGTAAGCTTTCTCCTTGTTGAGCTTGATGATGAGGTTGTCAGCGTTGACCTCTGAGCCATTGTACACCTCAACTAGGTCGGCACGACCGATAGAAGAGTAGCTAAAGAGATCTAGCTTCGTAAAGTCTACCTGAATCACCTTGCCAGCAGTCTCAGGCTTGAAGACAGCGTATCCGTCAAACTTCTCGCTGATCGGCTCATACTTACCGCCATCATCGTATAGTGTCAGCGACTTATCACCTATGGTATAAGTTTTCGGAGTCTTAGCGAGTGCGTAAGCATCCTCTACGGTGAGCGTCTTAGGCTCTTGGAGCGTTACGGCGTGATCGCCGAGAGTCGTCGTGAGCTTCGTCGTCGCGACATTGATACGGCTACCAGCCGCCACGTCGCTCTTGAGGTCAACGACCAGAACTAGATCATGGTTAGGCTCAGAGAGCGTGTACTCCTTAGAGAGTGTGATCGTACCCTCGGCAGAGACTTCGGTCGTCTTGCCGAGTAGCTTGCTAGCGTCTAGCTGTTTGGGCTTACGGCTGTTCACCTCGTAGAGGTATATCGCCGTGATGTCGCTCGGCTTTGTCTCGCTGAGCTTATAGTGCAGAGCCGTCAGCTGGGGAGCCTTGGCTAGTCCCTCGGTTGTAACCTTGAGGTTAGAGACGATGAGCGACTGCTCACCGATGTAGGGGTCGTGGCTAGCACTCTTGTCCTCTAGGATAGAGGTAACCTTGATCGCAGGCTGATCGACCGTGCGTACGATGATCTTAAAGCCGGCGCCTGGATTAGCTTTCGTCTTGCTACCGATTGTTAGCTTACCAGACTTGTCACTAGAGCGAAGCTTAAGGGGTAGCGTCGGTTTATCCTCCTTGGTAAACTTCCTGATAATTAACTTCTCATTAGGAGAAGACCAACTAGAGAAAGGTGCGGCACCCTCGAGGATGTAAAGCTCGTCTTGATTGTCTAAAGCAAGCTCCTGTATCTCTATCTCGATACACTTGCCAGCTTGCTCTGGCGTGAAGAGGATCTTCCCCGTCTTGTATGCCTGAGCATTGCCATCGACTCCTCCACTATCGTAGAGGATCAGCGGGGTATCTCCCACCTTATGCTCGTTACTGCTCCAAGTATCTGTGGGCATCAAGAGTTCGTTGTCCTCTTGTCCCCACACGATCGGTGGCAGGAGTAACCAGCAGAGTAGCAGGAGCGTTGTCGTTACTGTTCTTTGCATAGTAATTGAGTGAATATATAGTTTGTTATTGTCTGCATATACGTTGCGATGTCGTAGCTCCGCCCTCTAGGCGCAAGAGTGCGACATAACAAGCACCCATAGCGGGCAAAGCGACCGTAGTACGACCCACAGAGAGCGGATGCGTTAGGATCAGTTGCCCGTCTATATTATATAGGTATAGCGTACCGCTCACCTCGCTCTCGATCTGTAGCTGCTTGTCGCTATAGGAGAGACGTACAGCGGGCGTCGCTGTGGGGGAGACGATGCTGGAGCCCTTGGCGAGAGGCTTGATGCCCGTAAATTCGGTCGACACTTCACCCGTCACATCAGTCTGCTGATGGACGCCCGTCTGCACCTTAAGGAAGTCGATACGATCTAGGTGTACCAGCTCACCCGCGGCATTGACCGCACTATCTATATCAATGTGGCTGCCCGAGGAGTCGTTGGGATGATTATCCGCATAGCCATAAGCGTAAGGCTCAGATCGCCACTGCCCAGTCGCAGGGTCTAGCTTCATACAGTCAGGCAGGAGGACACCCGTGAAGGTCACTTTATCACCCTCCCAGAGCGGATAGTAGCTATTGGTCGTGTGGTACTTATTGCGCGGTATGAGCCCCGACTCTCCCTCCGAGTCGCTCCAGGCGATGGGGTCTTTGTATGGATCTTTTGGCTTGTAGTAAGTGATTGTGTAGTCTAGGTTGCTACGATAGTCCTCGCTGCCACGGATGCGGTACCACGGGTCGTCCGCTAGTCCGTTGCTATTGACATCTTGGCTCACATAGATGATTCCCGGCTCCGCATTGCCGATGAAAGCGTTGCCCAGTATGGCAAAGTCCGCCTGATCAGGCTGGTTGACCAATGCGGGTTGAATCCTCACGACAATGTACCCACCCCACCCACCGAGAGAGAGGAAGGTATGCTCCTCGACAAGGCGCTGCTGCGCTTTGCGAAGAAGATCAGCGTAAGTGGTGACATCTTGGCTCGCCATCGCCTCGCTACCCATAAATTGTCCTGGAGCGGGGTGGTAAGCGAGCACCTCCGTAATGCGACTCTCCTGCGCAGAGAGTGTCGCCACACCTAAGAGGAGTAAACCAGTGAGGCTGTGCAGTACAAGCAAGTAGATATGTCTCATATCAATAGAGTCTAGATAATCCAAAATACTGTCTCAGTACTGCATGGTAGACTCTACGTCATTACGGCTCAACGAACTATAGACTAGGAGTATCTATCCTAGTCGTCTAGTACAAGGTGGGGCTCATATGAGCTGCCCCTAACTAGAAGCGTATCGTACTGCAAAGTCCACGTTGCAGGCTGATGTGTACAACGATTGTGGCAGGTCTTCTGGCTTAGCTCGCTAAGGTGTCTCCTTCCCATCCCTTAGTAACATTAGCGGGACAGTGGTCTCATCTAGCTAGATGGCACCTTGGCCTATGGTGAGCTTTACAGCAACGGGTTTGCTCAGGACTTGCACCTGATTCCCTCTTAGAGTGGTGTGACATACGCTACACCTCGCATAGGTGTAGTGAGCGGTATGCCTATCCACTAACCAAAATCTCCCACAAAGGTACTGAAAAGCAACCAGATCAGCAAAGCTTCAGATTTACTCGCAATTTCGTACAGGCTAATTTGGAGGTGCTGGGGCGCAACACTGACACGTGATAGACAGGGGGCCAGGCTTCGATATGATTTCACCTTCGAAGAGTGGATCCCCACGTGGAAAATCTCAAACGCCCACGTGGAAAAAGAAAATTCTCCACGTAGGCGAGAAATAAAACTTCGGAGGAATCAAATGATACTTCGGAGGAAATGATTTGCGCCTATGTGGAGAATAGAAAATAGCCCCGTGGGAAATGTCAAATCCCCACGTGGCTATCGAGTCTGAGGTTAGAGGTTAGAGGTCAGAGATTAGGAACGTGTAACGATTGGTAGGGGCGGATCTATGTGTCCGCCCGTCCTCATCGAAGCGCAGTATGCTCTGTGGGGCGGACACGCAGGTCCGCCCCTACACAAACTACATCAGCACGACGAGTACAGCCATCAGACACTGTAACATTTGACACAACGGACGCACCAACGGTCTGCTTCCGAGCCGTGCGTCTCTATAGGGCGACATCTCGTTTTGACACGACGATCACTGCTCATCAAGTGCCTCCCGTGCTCAAGATAGCACGTATAAACAAAGAGAGGTGATAACCAATCGGTCACCACCTCTCTTTATATTTAGATTTTTGCACCTCTACATGTCAGACCTTATCTAGCAAAGAGTCATGCCATGACAATGTGAGAAGTAGCTATCGTTGCTGTCGCTTACTTGATGTTGATGATCGCAACGCGGTTCCACTCGTTTGTAGCAAATGGCTGTACAGTGTCGCCCTTGAAGTCGATAACGATATCGTTAGGATTGACTCCGTAGTTGTTTATGAGGGCATTCTTGACAGCTTCAGCACGACGCTCAGAGAGTGACATATTGATCTGAGGATTACCAGTCTGCTCATCAGCATAGCCGACGATGTAGATCTTACCTCCGTTTGCCTTAGCAGCCTCAGCAGAGTTGTATACGTTGATCATCTGGTTCTTGTCGATCTTAGCGCTACCGATACGGAAAGCTACGACGTTCTCTATAACGTTAACAGTCGATGCAGGAGCTAGAGCATCTGGGCACTCAGGGCAAGAAACAGGACGCTTGCTGAGCTCAGCATTCTGAGCGCGTAGCGAGCTGATCTGACCATTGAGGTCATTAACTAGTTCATAGTCCATAGGAGTGATCGGCTGGAAGGCGACACGACCGAGCTTGAAGGTTAGACCTGCTGATACAAGAGCTGTAACATCTGCAGGCTGATGAACTGTCTGAGTACCTTGGAAGTTATTCTTAGATACCATCATCTGACCCTCGAGGTTGAGGTCGACACGCTTGCCTAGACGGAACTTGAGTGCGAGACCTCCATTGAGGAGACCACTATAGTCATTTTCTGTACCAAGCTTATCACCGCTCTCATCGTTTGCTGAGTAGAACTTCATGTGTGCACCTAGACCGACGAAGGGAACGAGGTGGAAGACACGACTCTCTCTGTATGGAGCGAAGTAGTTGACTAGGTCAAACATAAACTCGAGTGAAGCTGCGCCAAAGACGTTCTGATAGCGAACGACCTCGTTTGCAGGCTTCTCAAAGCTATATACATTCCAAGCATAACCACGCAAGCGGGTTGCAAAGTATGGTGAGTGCCAGCGTCCGAAAGAGAGACTGACAACGGGTGAGAGACGATCTACAAACTCGGCGTCCTCATTAGCCTTGTTGCCAAAAGGTAGCATAGCAGCACCTCCATGTAGCTCAATGAACCAGTGAGCTGCAGGGTCTTGCTCAAACTCCGTCTTATATGCGGGGCGGTTGTCGACCTCAGGAGCCTCCTGAGCTTGAGCCACAAAAGCTGTCAGGGCGACAACGAGTGATAGCATAAATACTTTTGCTTTCATATTTCTAGTGTGTTTAATTCGTAGATTGATGATTTGAGTGAGCTATGCGACTTACTTAGAACGTATGATGACGACACGATTCCAAGCCTTAGTGTCAAATAGCGTATCCGTAGCACCCTCCCACTGAGTAGTGATCATATCAGGAGAAACACCGAAGTCATTGACAAGGGCATCGGTGACAGCCTTAGCACGACGCTCTGAGAGACCTAGGTTGTAGGTAGCATCTCCAGTCGTATCGGTGTAGCCGATGACTAGGATAGGTGTATTATTCTCCTTGACATACTCGCTGACGTTGTACAGCGTGATCATCTGGTTCTTGTCGATGCGTGAGCTATCGAACTTGAAGAGGATCGTCTTATCAGACATAACCTCTCTCGTAGTAGGCTGTGCAGTTAGCTCTGGGCACTCAGGGCAAGATACAGGGCGCTTGCTGAGCTCTGCGTTCTCTGCGCGTAGTGAGCTGATCTGGCTGTTTAGATCGTTGATCAGAGCATAGTCCATAGGTACAACCTCTGTCCACTCGACACCACCCATACGGAAGTTAAGACCGCCTGTGAGGGCTCCGTAGAGACCGTTGTATGCGTTAGGATTCCACGCGTTAGCCTTAGGACAGTCACTATAGTCAAAGTTGAAGTTGTTGTAGATAGCCTTACCCTCGATAACGAGATCAACACGACGACCTAGACGGAACTGGAGCTGTAGACCAGCATCGACAGCTGCAGTGTGATGAAGATCCTCAAATGACTTGTTAAACTTCATGTTGTAACCCATACCTACAAATGGGATAATGTGGAAGACACGCTTAGCGTTGTAAGGGCTAAAGTGATTGACGATGTCAAACATGAAGTCGTAATGAGCACCTACGAAGCTAGTCTCGTAGTTCATCACTTCGTTGCCCACCATGTAATAGGTGTGAGCCTGTGCTCCAACTAGATTGAGACGTGTAGCAAAGGAAGGTGTGTAATACTTACCCAAAGAGAGTGAGTAAGACATCTGAAGACGATCCCCAAAGGACTTCTCTTCGTTGCCTTCTAGAAACTGAGCTCCCACACCACCTTGTAGTGTAAGGAACCAATGATCTGCTGCTGTGCCACGCTCAAAGGTTGTCTTGTAGACAGGCTTTGTGCCAGCTTGAGGTGCTACAGTCTCCTGAGCACTCAGCGTTAGAGTCGTTACTCCCAACAAGAGGGAGATCAGAAAGAGCTTTACTTTCATAATTATACTTTGTCTTGTTACTGGTTTGTTTCTGATTAGTTTATAGCATGTTAGTGTATTGCCTATAGCTCAAGAGTAATTTCTATGAGCACGTAATACACTGCAAAAGTAGTATTATTTATCGACTTAACCAAATGGAGGACCAGAATAGATTTTTTTTTAGCCCTCAAAAGACTCTAAGCGGACTCTGAAGACTAATTTATGACTGCATACAGTCTCTCCAGGAATCGGCTCTATGGACTAAACTTGCTGATCTACTGAGTCCCCTACTCATATATATAATAGCAGACAGAAGTCTCAGCTCTAGAACGCACATCACACTGCTGAAAAAGGAGATCTCCACGTAGGGAAGCAACTGAATGTTAGCTGTAACCAATTGACTGTTGGCTAGTGCCACTGGAAAAAGCTCTAAGCTCTGCTCCCCGTAAAATCTAAAATCCGTACCTTTGTGAGCCAAGCAGTAGTACATGACACCATGTCTCCCACATACCTTCTCATAGATCAGGGCAATAGTCGACTCAAGATCGCACTAGCGACCGATGAGCAACTCTTCCCGACACGACTTTACCCCGAGCCACCCACTAGCGAGCGAATACTAGAGATGATCGGCTCCTACCAGCTACTAGCAGAGCCCATCCTCGCCATCTACAGCTCTGTGGGGAAGAGAGAAGCCCCTTGGCTTGACCCTATCAAAAGCATCTGCCAGCTCTTTGTCACACTAGATGCTGAGACTTCGCTACCTCTATCTGAGATACAGTACGACAGGCAGAGCCTAGGCGTAGACCGCATAGCAAGTGTCGTCGGGGTAGCGCAGCTCACCACGTCTCCCGCTCTAATCATTGACATAGGCACTGCTATTACCTACGACCTGCTCCTCCCTGAGAGACGCTACATGGGTGGTAACATATCTCCTGGTCCTGAGCTACGACTACAAGCACTACACGACTACACGGCCCGACTACCTCGTGTACCTTGGTCAGGCATCCAAACACATCTAGACCTATGGCAGCAAGAGCTAGGGAAGCAGACGGATCAAGCAATATGGCTCGGTGTGGCACGGAGTATCGTACACGAGATAGACTCCTACATAGAGACTCTGCGCCAGCACTATCCTGGTCTAGAGGTGTGGATCACGGGAGGATATGCAGAGGATTTTGTCAAGTGGCTAAAATATCCGACCTTTGTAGAGTCAAACTTAGTGGAACGAGGGCTACGTGACATACTACGGCATCAAGTAGCACGTTCTTGTGACAGTTAGCTATCCGTGACTTGCGATCGTCATAGATACCACTCCTTATTTTATAATACAGCATATATGTCTCGACACATAGCACGCATCACCACCATACTGACGCTCCTAGCGACTACCCTCTTAATGCCAGCGACTCTCTCCGCTCAGAGTAATACAACGGAGTCTCCCTACAGTCGTTTCGGTCTGGGCAGACTAGACAAGCAGACGCCCCACGCCCTCAGAGGCATGGGCGGACTGACTACCGCTATACGAGACAATATGATCGTCAACCCTGCCAACCCAGCCTCCTACACGGCGGTTGACTCGATGACCTTCCTTTTTGACTTCGGACTCTCTATAGGAATGAACATGCTCACCGAAGATGGAAAGAGGGATACACGTATGGTGGGCAACTTTGACTACGCTACAGCGCTGATACCCCTTGGCAAGCACTTTGCTGCCAGTGCTGGTCTCCTCCCCTACTCGACCGTCGGCTATCGCTACGGCACACGCGTCCCTGTACCTGGTGTCCAGGATCACTACGCTGCGCACGCTTACAAGGGGCAGGGCAATCTACAAGAGGTCTATCTAGGCTTTGCGTGGAAGGTCTTACCCTACTGGTCGCTCGGTGTCAACGCCTCCTACCTCTTTGGCAATCTACAACATGAGCGTCGCATCACATACGACATCCAGGAGAGTCTCAACCCGACCTTCCTCGACAATCTCCGCATTCGCTCCGTGGGGGTACGTATCGGTACTCAGGGGATCATACCGCTCTCTGCAGAGGGACATCAGATCAATATAGGTCTCACCTACGAGCCTAAACTACCGATGTGGAGCCGACAGCTATCTCTCCAGACGGAGACTATAACAGGAAAAGGCGCTCAGGTCATCCATGCTGACACGATCTCTAGCAAGTCACTCTTTGCCCGTCCTCATGTAGCTAGCGCTGGTATAGCATATCAGATAGAGAATAAACTTATCGCGGGTGCAGATGTCAAATATAGCAGATGGGGCGAAGCTCTAGCCAATAACCAGTCACTAGACTACCAGGGGGTAGACCAGTGGCAAGTGGCTCTAGGTATGTCGTGGGTACCGAACGACCGCTCCTCACACTATGGACAGCGTATAGCTTATCGCGCTGGCCTGCAGGGTGAGAATGCTTACCTACGTATCCCCAACAGCCTAGGGGGCTACAACTCCTACTACCAGATAGGAGCTAATCTGGGACTCGGACTACCTCTCGTGGACAAGAGATCACATGTGGATGTAACTCTCGGATACTCCTACCTCCGCCCCTCCGACCGGATGGGACTCGCAGAGCACTATCTAATGCTGGGTGTAGCACTACGCTTTAACGAAGCTTGGTTCAAGCCCATCAAACTTGACTAAAAACCTTTTGTACATACCGATAATGATGAAACTGAAGAATCTACTAACCCCTGTACTAGCCTTCCTAGTGGCTTCGCTAACGCTCGGAGCGCAGACTGGCGTGGAGACGGGTACTCCTTTTGGCTCTGGGGATGACAGCATTCAGTGCCGACAAAACATTAGCCTCTTCACCTCTTATGTCAAGGGAAATAACTTTAAGGAGGCCTATCCTTTTTGGCTGGAGGCTCTAGAGAAGTGTCCTGCTTCAACAAAGAATATCTACCTCTACGGAGTGCAGATAATGAACTGGAAGATCGAGTCTGCCGAAGATGACGCTACACGTCAAGACGCTATCGAGAAGCTCCTCAAGCTATACGATATGCGTATCCAGTACTTTGGCGATGATCCTAAGTATGGTAAGGACTACATAACCACCGCTAAGATCAACGACTACCTGCGACTCTATGGCGACAAGGCTAGCTACGACAAGATCTACGACTGGGCAAAGCCTATCGTTGACGAGATGGGAGAGGAGACCGAGAGCCAGCTGGTCTACTTCTTTGTCTTCGCCTCGATGAATAAGGCGATCGGCAATCCAAACTGGCACGAGCGCTATGTCGATGACTATATGACGGGAAATGGCATCCTACAGAACGATGTCGATGCTCTCTCAGAAGCAGGCGACACGGTCAAGCTACAAAACATACAAGCGCTCAAGGGTCAGCTCGATGAGCTATTCGCTACAAGCGGACTAGCTGACTGCGATATGCTGATCAAGATCTATGGCGATGGACTGGAGAAGAACAAGGACAACGTCAAGTATCTCCAGGCGATGCTCGACATGTTTCGCTATGCAAAGTGCGAGAATAGTCCTCTGTACGCTACCGCAAGCCGCTACCTATACAACATCAAGCCAACGGCTGCTGCTGCTATGGGTCTAGCCTCTGAGTGTATCGACAAGGGTCAGATGAGCCAAGCTAAGCAGTACCTCAACGATGCTATCTCGCTCACCTCTGACAAGCGTCTTCAAGCGACTGCTTACTACACGCTCGGTGTCATCGATATGAAGGCTCGTAGCTACGCTTCGGCAAGACAGTACTGCAACAAGGCTATGGCGGTCAATCCTTCTTTCGGAGCTCCGCTCATCCTGATCGCTCAGATGTACGCAGCCTCTGCTAAGAGCATCTTCCCAGATGATCCTGTCAAGCAGCGTCTCGTATATGGACTAGCTATCGACAAGCTACAGAAGGCTCGTAGCATAGATAGCAGTGTCTCTGGTGAGGCTGGCAGACTGATCAGCCAATACTCAGGCTATCTACCCTCTCAGCAAGATATCTTCTTCCACCCAGACCTCAACTCGGGTGACTCCTTCTACGTAGGAGGCTGGATCGGTGAGTCTACACGCATTCGCTAAGAGTGCATCTGACAATGGATCTACCTAAGTAGACCTTATGTATACAAACGGGTCAGCCAGCTAGTGAGACGCACGTCCGCTAAGCTGGCTGACCTGCTAGCTTTTTACTCTTAGATGACAAGACACAAGTGCCAGAGCCAACAGATGCTCTTACTCTGCTCCAGCTTACTAGCTGTGGCTCTCCTCGTTGTGACTAGTTGTCAGCGCAAGGATCCACCACCACTCTCTGACGTAGGACTAGATCTTGAGACCGCCTACTCGATGTACACCCGCGATGTACGAGCTCTCGTTGCAGACTCAGGTATCACGCAGTACAGACTGATCACGCCTGAGTGGTACGTGTACAACAGAAACGACAAAGTAGGGCGAGAGGCTCACTGGTACTTCCCTCACGGGCTATACACAGAGCAATTTGACGAGCGAGACAGTACGACCGTCTTCGTAGAGGCTGACTCAGCTTTTTACTGGACAGAGCGTAAGCTATGGGAGCTACACGGGGAGGTCAACGTACGCAACCGTGCTGGCTCACGCTTTTACTCCCACCTCCTTTACTGGGATCAAGAGGAGAAGCGTATCTACACCCCTGACAGTGTCTGGATAGAGACTCCAGAGCGAAGCATCAAGGGGTGCAACTTCGAGAGCGATGAGCAGTTCACACGCTACACCTTCCACGGGAGCAGCGGTCAGATGCTCGTCGAGGACGACTCAGAACAGTAACACGTAGCAAGTCTTGATCAGTATATTTCTACTATCTTTGCAAACGTATGAAGGACCTACTATATGGCTGACACGATTTGGTTACTGATCTACATCGTCCTGCTCTTACTCCTCTCGGGATTCTTCTCGGGGACTGAGATCGCCTACCTCTCGGCAGATCGCTTGCGTCTCAAGCTCGACTCTAAGCGAGGGGGGATCATCGGGCGTACGCTCTCGATGCTCTATCGTCGTCCCGACCGCTTCATCACCACCCTACTCGTTGGCAACAACATCGTACTGGTCATCTACGGAATGGTCATGACGAAGCTCTTTGCCCCGCTCCTAGCTCCCATTAGTAGCAATGCGGTCTTTCAGATCACGGTCAATTCGCTTATCTCGACCTTTATCATCGTTATCTTCGGTGAGTATCTGCCCAAAACGCGCAATCGTATGAATCCCAACCAGCAGATGTATCGCAAAGCGCTGCCGTCGGGGTTCTTTCACATACTCCTCTACCCGATCACGCTCTTCTCCACAGGACTCTCGAAGCTCTTCATGCTGCTACTGCCCAAAGATGCTATGCCAGCCACGGAGGAGCACCCCAAGCTCACGACTCTAGACCTAGACAACTACCTCAATATGAGCCAAATCGGAGAGGGTTCGAGCGATCTCGACACAGAGGTCAAAATCATCCAAAACGCCATCGACTTTTCCACGACACAGGTACGAGACTGCATGATCCCGCGCAACGAGATCGTCTCTTGTGAGATCGGCACAGATGCTGAGACGCTCACCTCACTTTTTATCTCTACAGGACTGACCAAGATCATCGTTTATAGAGAAAACATTGACAATGTCCTAGGCTACATTCACTCAGCCGAGATGTTCAAAGGTCCTGACTGGCAGGCTCGTGTACGCACCGCCGTCTTCGTCCCTGAGAGTATGAATGGGCAGAAGCTCATGGGGATCCTTATGCAGCGCAAGAAGTCCATCGCCATCGTTATCGATGAGCTGGGAGGCACCTCGGGACTGATCACCCTCGAGGATCTCGTCGAGGAGATCTTCGGTGACATCGAGGACGAGCATGACCAAAACAAAATCGTCTCTAAGCACAACACAGATGGATCCTACACCTTCAGCGGACGACTAGAGATAGACGATGCCAACGATCAGTGGGAGCTCACGCTCCCCACGAGCGACGAGTATATCACCATTGCTGGGCTCATCATCCACCATCTCGAGCGCATCCCAGTGCCAGGAGAGCAGATACTTATTGGCAAGCTACACTTTGACATTATCAAGTCGACAGACACACGTATAGAACTTGTGAAGATGTGGAAAGACCTCTGATAACTGAAATTTAACTACCTTTGCCACCTAGATAGCTTTTACTTCCTATTCTACCCCCACAAAGGGTCGTCGGAAAGTAAGACTCCAAGAGAAGAAAAAAACAGATAGTACTATATAATGGCTACGCTACAGAAAATCAGAAATCGTGCCGGCCTGCTCATCATCGTAGTAGGTGTCGCACTCCTAGCATTTATCATCGGTGATGGTCTACGATCAGGCTCGTCACTGCTTCAGGACAACAAGATGGTTGCACTCAAGATTGACGGCAAAAAGGTCAAGTACGATGAGTATCAGCAGCTTCTCACTCAGCGCACGGAGCCATACGAGCGTCAGCGCCAAGGTAAGCTAACGGATCAAGATCGTGTACAGATTAGCAACCAGCTAGCTCAGGAGCTCATAGCCGACTACGTCCTAGAGCAGGAGGCTAAAGCGCTCGGACTACGTGTCACCCCAGCAGAGGTCTCTGCACTCATCTTTGGTGAGGGACTACCCACGTCACAGTGGGCGACACAGTTCTTCTCACAGTTTGGAGTAGATATGGGCGATCCTGAGCAGATCCGTAGCATCATGAGTGAGCTCGATATGAACAAGATCCAGAGCCTCCCAACAGAGCAGCAAAGCATGATGATCTCCGTACGCAATCAGTGGCTAGAGACTGAGAAGCAGATCCGCACACAGCGACTCTCTGAGAAGGTGAACGCACTGCTCACCCGTAGCTATGCCATCAACTCGCTCGACGAGAAGTACACCACAGGTCTCGGCACACGTACCGTTGCTGTCGTACGCACACCGAGCACCATCCTGCCCAATGATCAGGTCTCGGTAACAGACCAGCAGGTACAGGCTTACTACGATAGTCACAAGGAGCTATATGCATTTCCATTTGAGCAGGCTAAGATCAATTACTACAGCATCCTAGTACGTCCTAGCGAGGCTGACTATGCAGCTGCCAAGGCGGAGGTAGACACCGCACGTCTTCAGCTACTAGCCACAACAACTCCCGCTAAGGTCGTTCGCAACTATGACAATGGCAACGCCTACGAGACCTACTTCACAGACAAGGAGCTAGAGCAGTATCTCTCTACCATACCTAACGCCATGACTATGCTACGCGAGGGTACGATAGGTAGTGTCAATGAGCCTGTCATCGTCAACGACAGCTACACACTCATCAAGCTCATAGACCGCAAGCAAGCTCCCGAAGAGGTAAAGGTCAATCTGATCCCGCTCGACACGACCAATGCGCTAAAGGCTGATAGCTTGATCGCAGCCATACAGAGTGGATCCGCTACGCTCGCTCAGATCGTAGCCACCTACTCGATGGATGAGCAGATTAAGGCAAATGGTGGTTATCTCATCAATCAGGACGGCTACACTGGTATGCCCGATAGCACCTTTACCGAGGCTGAGCTCTTCGGCATGGGGCTAGACACACTGACCAAGACGCCTATCAACCAGTTTGTCAAGATGGAGAGACCAGGAGCTACGCTGCTCGTCCGTAGGACGGCTCCTACAGCTTCTGTCAATCACTACAAGATCGCACAGCTCACGGTACCCATCAACTTTTCCGAGGAGACCTTCCGTAAGGAGGAAGCTAAGATCCACGAGATCTTTACGAGCGACAAGAAGTTTGACGAGATGATGGAAGACGCTCAGGCAGCTGGTCTATCAGTCATCCGTGGCGAGTATGTCAATAGCACCTCAGCAGCTCTTGCCTCGATCCCCAACTCTCGTGAGGTCATCAGCTGGGCGCTACGCTCTAAGGCTGGCGCAGTATCTGACAAGCTCTTCCGCTGTGGCGAAAACGACTACCTAGTTGTAGCACAAGTTGAGACAAAGTATCCCGCAGGCGTCCAGCCCTTCGAGCAGGTGGCTGATCGAGTACGTGACATCGTTTTGATGGAGCAGCGTGGCGACCAGCTCGCCTCCAATCTTGCAGGCAAGCAGCTCAAGAGCCTAGAGAGCTATGCTGCCGAGATGCAGTCTAGCGTAGACACGCTCTACAACATCAGCTACGTCACTGCGCCCAATACACCCTCAGCACTCGTGGGTAAGGCTATGACGACGGCTGTCGGTCAGCTCTCTGCACCGTTCCGTGCAGGCACGGAGGTGGTTGTCGTCCAGCCTATCTCGGAGAACGTAGATGCTACTGTCACGAAGCCCTCTCCAGCGGCTACAGCTCAGAAGCGTCGCTCCTACGGACAGCAGATGGCATACAGAGCTATGCAAGAGCTCGTCATAAAGACTCCTGTTGAGGACACACGCTACCGCTTCTGGTAAGACTCTAGACAGACAAGCGCTTCCTTAATATATTATATAAATAGAAGACGCATACCTGTAGACAATCAGGTGTGCGTCTTCTCTTTTTGGACTAGCTCTTATTTCGAGGTGCTAAGAGATCTAGGCTGACGTATTCTAGTCAAGTGACACCATAAGACCCAATCGCCACGTGGAAAATATCAAATCTCCACGTGGCGATTTTTTATTTTCCACGTAGACGGGCATCATTTCCTCCGAAGTTTCATCTGATTCCTCCGAAGTTTCATTTCTCTCCTACGTGGACATTTTTCTTTTGCCACGTGCAGATTTAAAAATATCCACGTGGGGATCGACTTTTCCCCAGCACTTCATAATAGTGGTTAGCTATATTTTCTGTGAAGCTTGTACTCGATAGCTCTCTAATGCAACATTTCGTCACTTCAATCGTCTAATGAATATAGCGCCTCTCGAGCAATAGGTGACAGCAAGCGTAGCTCATCAGTTCCCGAGGGCTATCCGTAAGATCTATTTATTAGCAAGAAGATATAACCTTCCATACTATGAACAAATACCTCAAATACACACTTTTGACGCTAGGCATAGCCCTCGTCAGCGGTTTCGTCTCGTGGGGAGTAGTACGTGCCACCCTTGGTAATGCTACATCAGCAGACGACTCCTCCTACTCTACCCTAAGACAGGGCAACTACCCCAGCTCAGAAAACGACTACGGCTTCTTGCAGTCTGACTACGAGCTCACCTCTAGTCGCACCGTAGGCAATGCTCCCGATCTCTCTCCCGCAGCTGAGCTAGCAGTGCAAGCTGTCGTACATATCAAGGTCGAGGGCGAGCAGACCATCGATTATATAGATCCTTTTGAGTTCTTCTTTGGTGGGGGACGAGGTTTCGACCGTCCGCAGTCACGCACCGTCACCAGCTTCGGCTCTGGTGTCATCATCAGTACCGATGGCTACATTATTACCAATAATCACGTAGTCGAGGGCGCTAAGAGCATCTCCGTATCGCTCGATGATAGCCGCACCTTTGAGGCTAAGCTCATCGGAGCAGACCCGACCGTAGACATCGCACTGCTCAAGGTCGATGCTAAGGATCTGCCCACCATCCCCTTTGGCGATAGTGACAAGATCAAGCTCGGCGAGTGGGTACTTGCCGTGGGCAACCCCTTCAATCTGACAGGCACCGTCACGGCCGGCATCATCAGTGCCAAGGCTCGTAGCACCGCTGTCGAGGGGCCTCGGGGGACTGCTAAAATAGCACGCTACATACAGACAGACGCTGCCGTGAACCGTGGTAATAGTGGTGGCGCACTTGTGGATGCCGAGGGACGACTCATCGGTATCAACACGATGATCTTCTCCGAGACGGGCAATTACTCAGGCTACTCCTTTGCTGTTCCTATTAATACGGCAGCCAAGATCGTCAGCGACCTCAAGAAGTATGGCTCCGTACAGCGTGCCGTCCTAGGCATCGTCGGAGGAACGGTCAATGAGGAGATCAAAAAGGAGAAAAACCTCAAAGTCTCTCAGGGGGTCTACGTCAACGAGTTCTCAGAGGTCAGCGCAGCCTACGCTGCTGGCATCGAGGAGGGTGACGTCATCGTCGCCATCGATGGCAACAAGATCACCGAGATGGGCGAGCTACAGGAGCGCATCGGTCGTTGTCGTCCTGGAGACACCATCGTCGTCACCGTAGACCGCAAGGGCGCTAAGCGTGACTTCAAGGTAACGCTCAAAAACGATGAGGGCAGTACCGAGCTGATCAAGAGAGACAGCAACAGCCTCCTCGGAGCCTCTCTACGAGAGATCTCAGGCGATCAGCTACGCAAGCAAGGCGTCAGCTATGGCCTAGAGGTCGTCAAGGTGGGCAAAGGCAAGCTTCAAGAGGCAGGCATCAAGCAGGGCTTTATCATCCTCTCGATCAATAATAAGCCGGTACGCAGTGTCTCTGCTGCACGCAAGGTGGTCGATGCTGCTCAGAAGACTCGCCTTGGAGACAAAGCGATACTAGTCAAGGGCTTCTACCCAGGTGGATCTATGAAGTACTATGCCATCGACCTTAGCTAGTACGCACCGACAGGAAGCATCCTAACCAATAGACAGAGTGACCCGACAGACATTTCGTTTGATCGGGTCATTCTGACTTCATACCAGTACAGACCTCACCCTCAGCGCCTTGCGCTTCATCCTTTCTGCAAAGTCAGGACAATCTTGCAAGCAAGATTGTGAGACTGTTGACTTTTGCAACAGTCTCCTATGGGATTCGCCCGTTTTTTTATCCATTAGCACCAAAAGAGATCCTTCAATTTCGCAAATCATTTGTGAAGTTGTAAATCGGTCAAGTGCTTGTCTGTCTATTATTTTTTTCTTAACTTGGCCGACAGAGAGCGGATGAAGACTTCATCGAATCTTGTATCAGTTCTTTTACAAGCCATACACTAACTAATCAATCATAGATTATGAAAAAACTTCCAATCATTTTGTCAGCTTTCCTATTGGTCTTCGGACTAGGATCATGTAACAAGGATTGCGATGACGAACTTCTCTCAGAACCAACGTCTCTAGTGCTATCTCCAGAGGCGGTCACACTCAAAGTAGGTGAGACACAGCAACTCACAGCTACTGTAGAGCCCTTGGATCAAGCTTTCACCGTCACTTTCGCCAGTGACAATGAGCAAGTCGCTAAGGTAGACACTAAGGGTCTTGTCACGGCTGTCGCTGAGGGTACAGCAAAGGTTACTGCCTCCGTAGGCAAGTTCTCTAAGGAGTGCCTCGTAACTGTCACAAAGACTGAAGACGATGGCGGTGGCTCTACCACCTCGGGTAACGAGTTGCCTCTCCTTAAGTTTGACATAGAGAGTGATGACGACGCTGACGTTGTCGCTCACGAGAATAAGATCGGCCGTGTGATTGAGGATGTTCTGATCGAAGGTCAAGGCCCATTCGCAGGCTTTGTCAATAGAGATCTAACGATCCCAGTTGCTGTCTATGGACTCGGGTTCAATGATGGCACGAAAGTCATTGTTGCGTTTGGTAAGGAGACTCTAGATAATTGTCCTAAGACGATGGAGATGCTTGCTGAGTATGGCTTTACAAATCTAGAAGATGCTCAGTTTAGCGACGGGACACCTCTCAAGCATGGCGTGAAGGATGACGATGAGACGATATCTGTCCAGCTCCTTAACTCAGAAGAACCTGATTATGGTGCATCCCTGCAAATTCGCTTTTTGCAGACACCTCCCAAGCAGGATATTGAGATCGCACACCCTGTCATCCCTAGTGCTAAGGACTTCCCTGACTACAAGACCTTTACCACAGGTGATGCCACTAAGATAGCAGATTTCGAGTCTAACCTTGGCTTACGCGAGTACTTCGCTGAGCAGAGCGATGAAGCTAAAAAGAACCTAATGTTCATAACCAAGGAGGCTTCCATGGCTCAGAGCAACTTCCAGCTTGTATACTACGTATCCACACCTACTGGAGGTGGCCCATTCATCAATAGTGTCGTGAACTTCATCCGCAATGCTAACGACTTCGATGATCCTAAGCTCCAGGAGTGGTTTAAAACCAACGGATATGGTAAGGATTTCGTATCAAATAGTCAGCAGGGCTTTGCATACGCATACGATGATGCTACAGGCAAGATCCTAGCTCAGATCTTCATCAGCCAAGATGGCTCTATGGCAATGCTTCAGATCTTTGAGGACACGGAGACTCAGTCAGCTGCTCAGATGCGTAGCCTAGCTATGCGTCAGTACAAGACGATGCAGGCTCACAAGATCTTTAAGCAGCACAAGCTACACCGTCGCTAAGCTCAGAGGAGACCATCGCTTTCACTAGCGATAGTCACTAGCTAGCGCAAGCTACATACGAGGAGCACCATACAGTATGGACACTGTGTGGTGCTCCTCTCTTTTTTGTCTGCATGGCTCCTATATTGTGTTCCCTGACTACTTATTGATTACTCCTTGACTCTGCAACTCTCCTCTAGTAGGCAATTGCGAAATTGAGAGAATCGCCTTCGTTTGAGCTCCGCTTCAGATATTTGAGTACCTTTGCATAAATACCGTATGATGCCCTTTGTATAGTCTTTGATAGGGACTAGAGGAGGGACGCATACTGTTGCTTGATTTCTTTTATCTCTTGACCCATACCACTGCCCGCACGTTTCACCGCTAAGATTCACGCTCGTCTATGTCGCATCACACCCCCCGTCCACGGCGCCGATCGCTACTGCCCTCCTCAAGGATTATAGCGATCGTATGTATCGCCCTACCACTCTTTCTGCTGGGATCTATAGCTCTCCTCGAGGTGGGCAAGTGCCACCTAGAGCAGTCGGTGCGTGAGGAGATGACCTTTACCGTCCTGCTAGACCCTAAGACTACTGATCAGGATAGCATACGACTGATGCGGCAAGTGAGCCAAGCTCCGTACGTCAAGGATGTGACCTACATAACGCCCGCAGAGGCTGCACGACAGCTCGAGGAGGAGATTGGCGAAGACCCGGTGGCGGTCCTCGGCTTCAACCCCCTACAACCCTCTCTAGAGGTGCATCTCAAGTCGCAATATGCTGTGGCAGATAGTATGGCACAGATAGAGCAAGACTTCGCATCGTGGGGTAATGTGCAGACGATGAGCTATCGTGGTGATATGCTCCAGATGATCGATGAGAATATGCAGCATCTCTCGATGATCCTACTGATCGTCTCTCTGATCCTGCTGATCATCGCTATCATACAGGTCAATAGTATGACCCACATTATGATCTACAGCCGACGCTTCCTGATCCGCTCTATGACCTTACTAGGCGCCAAGCCGAGCTTGATACGTAAGCCTTTTACTACTTACAGTATCTTCAATGGTCTGTGGGGTGGCTTGCTCGCAGTCTGTATGATACTCGGCACGCTCGGCTATATGACACAGCGCAACCCGCTACTCATCGAGAGCTACCTCAGCTACAGCGAGGTGGCTATCATCCTCGGGGGGATCATCTGTCTCGGCATCTTGCTCTCGTGGATCACCGCCTCGATCTCGACGAGCAGATACATACGTATGGACGGCGGACGCATCGTTATGGCTTAGTCATTATCTTATACATCACAACTTATCTATTATGGTATTTGGCAAGAAGAACTATATCCTCCTAGCGATCTCCGTGGGGATCATCATCTTGGGTCTCCTCTTGATGTCGGGAGGAGGTAGTGCAGACAGTACAGAGTTTACGGCTGAGATCTTTAGCACACGTCGTATCGTCGTGGCTCCTATCGTCACGCTGATCGGCTTCCTTATGATCATCTACGCTATCATGGCTAAGCCCAAGAGCAAAGGCAAAAGTCCTAACAAAGGCAAGGACGCAGATAGCGACAATACACCACAAAATAAGTAACCCTCACGTGCCGAGACTCTTAAGATGACGCTACTCGAATCCATTATCCTAGCCATTGTGGAGGGACTGACGGAGTTTCTCCCAGTCAGCTCTACGGGGCATATGATCCTCACTCAGGGTATACTCGGTATGGAGAGTACCCCTTTCCTACGAGCCTTTACGGTGATGATCCAGTTTGGTGCGATCCTATCGGTCGTGGTGCTGTACTACAAGCGCTTCTTCACCTTTAGGGTAGAGGAGGGCGCACGACCGCTACCTCAGCGATGGCAGTGGGTAGGACGCTTTTCTTTTTATATCAAGCTCCTGGTCGGTCTGATCCCCGCAGCGGTCATCGGACTACTGCTAGAGGAGCAGATAGACAAGCTCCTCGACAATGTCTATGTGGTCGCCACGATGCTCTTCTTGGGCGGGATCTTTATGCTCTTCATCGATCGCATTTGGCCTGCTAAGAAGCAGACTGTGGAGCGTCCTTCGTACCGTAACGCTTTTGTCATAGGTTGCTTTCAGACCATCGCTATGATCCCTGGCGTGTCACGCTCTATGGCGACGATCGTAGGTGGACTGCAGCAGCGACTCACGAGACGCGCAGCGACCGAGTTCTCCTTCTTTCTAGCAGTGCCGACGATGCTAGGCGCTACGCTACTCAAGGGGTACAAGCTCCTCGCCGATCCCGTCTCTAGTCAGCTGCTTCAGGAAAACTGGGTGGCACTACTCGTGGGCAACGTGGTTGCCTTCGTAGTAGCTATGCTGGCGATCAAGTTCTTTATCAACTATGTGACCCGCTACGGTTTCAAGCTCTTTGGCTACTACCGTATCGTGGTCGGTCTACTGGTACTCATCCTACTGCTCTGTGGGGTACCTCTAGCGATGCACTAAGATGAATCAGGAAGTCTCCTCGAAGCTCTACACGCCTGCCGACCTACAGGCTCTTCGCCCCCTCACGCTACGGACGGGAGCGATCATACCTCTGGACAAACCATTGGGGTGGACCTCCTTTGACGTGGTCAATAAGGTGCGTATTATGGTGCGCAAGGTGACGGGTGTCAAGCGCATCAAAGTAGGGCACGCTGGGACGCTCGACCCACAGGCTACGGGCGTGCTGGTGCTCTGCACGGGGCGTGCCACGAAGCTCATTGAGCAGCTGATGGATCACGACAAGGAGTACTGCGCCACGCTTCAGCTCGGAGCTACTACGCCCTCCTTCGACAGCGAGCACGAGATCGACGCGACCTATCCCTACGAGCATATCACGGAGGAGATGGTACGGAGCGCTTTGCTTCAGTTCACGGGAGAGATCGATCAGCGCCCTCCGAGCTTTTCTGCCGTCAAGGTGGGCGGCATACGCGCCTACGACCTAGCCCGTCAGGGGCAGGAGGTAGAGCTATCACACAAGCGCATCACCATTCACGAGCTAGAGCTAGTGAGCTTCACGCCCCCTACCCTACAGTTACGCATCGTCTGTAGTAGAGGCACCTACATTCGTTCGTTGGCACGTGACCTAGGCACGGCTCTCGACTCGGGAGCTTACCTCACCAAGCTGGTGCGGACACGCTCTGGCGAAATCTCTCAGGCGGACTGCTTTCGTCTCGATCAGATGGACGAGCTACTCGCTCTAACACCCGACGAGGAGCTGCTCTCCTAGCTAATCTCCTTGCTATACTCACGCTATCCCATTAGAAACAAGATCCAATATGCGACATAAAGCTAAGCTATCACACTTTGACTACAAGCTCCCCGAGGAGCTTATTGCTCAGTACCCAACCACCTTCAGAGATCAGTCTCGTATGATGGTGCTACACCGTACCGATGGTTCTATCGAGCATAAGAACTTTGTGGACATCGTCGACTACTTTGGCGAGAAGGACACCTTTGTCTTCAACGATACGAAGGTTTTTCCCGCAAGGCTCTATGGACTCAAGGAGAAAAATCAAGCGAAGATCGAGGTCTTCCTCCTGCGCGAACTTAATGAGTCGCTACGTCTATGGGATGTCCTCGTAGATCCAGCACGCAAGATCCGCATCGGCAACAAACTCGAGTTTGGCGAGGAGGGCGGGGCTCCCGTACTGGTCGCAGAAGTCATTGACAATACCATCTCGCGCGGTCGTATCTTGCGCTTCCTCTACGACGGCTCTCACGATGACTTCCTCAAGGATCTCTACAGTCTAGGTGAAGCACCGCTACCCCAAGAGATCAAGCGACCTGCCGAGCCAAGCGACCTAGAGCGTTATCAGAGTGTTTTCGCTGAGCACATCGGCGCCGTATGCGCCCCCGCAGCGAGTCTGCACTTTAGCGACATTATCCTGCACAAGCTACGCCTGCAGGGCTGCAACCTGGCCTTCCTCACACTGCACCACAACCTCTCCAGCTACCAGGAGATCGAGGTAGAGGCGATCAGCAAATATAAGGTAGAGAATGAGGAGATGTACATCTCCGCTGAGTGCTGCGACATCGTCAATCAAGCGCGTGACGACAATGCGCAGATCGTCGCCGTTGGGGCGACCGTCATGCGAGCCCTCGAGACTGGCGTCAGCACGGACGGTTACCTCAAGGAGTTCAGCGGCTGGACCAATGAGTTCATCTACCCGCCTTATCACATTCATCTACCGACCGCTATGCTGACCAACTTCAATGCGCCGAAGAGCATCAACCTTATGTGCGCTGCCACCATGGGCGGAGAGAAGTATGTGATGAATGCGATGAATGTCGCGGTCAAGGAGAAGTACCGCTTCGGATGCTACGGGGATGCGCTCCTCATTATGGACTAACGTATCACGCTCAGCACCTCCCGCTCCCTCCCCTATGCCTACTGCTTACATAGCCCTCGGTAGCAATCTCGATGATCCTCGCCACCAGCTACTAGAGGCGATCAGGCGAATGCGTATCGCTGGGCTCCAAGTCTACAGCATTGCTCCCTTTGTAGAGACTCACCCCGTGGGCTTCGCTTCGGAGCACCTCTTCCTCAACAGCGTTGTAGCGGTTCACACGGTAGCAACGCCAGAGGAGCTTTTGGCTCAGCTTCAGGAGATCGAACGTGAGATGGGGCGACGGCACAAGTCGCACGGTGGCATCTACTCCGACCGAGTCATAGATCTAGACATACTGATCTACGACCAGCGTGTCGTGACCACGGCTGAACTCACGATTCCGCACCCTCGTATGTGTGAGCGTGCCTTCGTCTTGCAGCCACTCAGCTACATAGCGCCTGAACTCACCATCCCCACGACGGGGACAACCGTGGCTCAGCTACTAGGAGCCCTACCCGCATGATACATGATCTGAGCGAAACGATCTGCGCACCAGCTACCGCACTAGGCGGAGGGCTTGCCGTCATACGCATCTCGGGAAGCCTAGCTCCGCAGATCGCCGAAAGACTGCTTGGCAAAAGGCTCACACCTCGTGAAGCTACAACCGCTGGACTACGCATTGACGGGCAACTCATAGACCTCGTCGTAGCCACCTACTTCGCCGCCCCACACTCCTACACTGGCGAAGAGGTCGTCGAGCTATCCTGCCATGCCTCCCCCTTCATCGTGCGCTCCATACTGGAGTGGACCGCTCAGCAAGAGGGGTGCCGTATGGCAGCCCCTGGCGAATTTACCCGTCGTGCCTTAGCGCATGGCAAGCTAGACTTGGCCGAGGCGGAGGCGGTCGCCGACCTCATTGCTGCGACCACGGCAACACAGCACAAGATGGCTATGGAGCAGCATACGGGCAGACTCAGTCATCTGCTCAACGAGCTGCGGGCGACGCTCCTACGCTTCGCCAGTCTCCTCGAGCTGGAGCTAGACTTTAGCGAAGAGGATGTAGCCTTTGCCGATCGCACCACACTGGTTGAGACGCTAGCCACCATACAGCACCAGCTCCGACTGCTCACGCAAAGCTTCACCACGGGGCAAGAGCTACAGCAAGGCATCCCGACCGCCATCATTGGTGTACCCAATGTAGGCAAGAGTAGTCTCCTCAACGCCCTCCTCCAGCACGAGCGAGCCATCGTCAGCGACATCCCTGGCACCACCCGCGATACCGTCGAGGGACGACTAACCATCCGCGGTACACTCTTTCGACTCATCGACACCGCTGGCCTGCGACAGACGACCGACCTCGTGGAGCAACTAGGTATCGAGCGCAGCTATCAGCAGATCTCCTCCGCACGGCTCATCCTCTGGGTCATCGCTCCGCCCCTACCCACGTGGGACGAACTAGAAGCACAGCTCAGCGATATCCTGCCACTCACCGCCCCCGACAGCACCCTTATGCTCCTGCTCAACAAGCGAGATCTACTCACCGAGAGCGAGGTCATGGACTGGCTCAGCCACTGCTTCTCCTTGTTACAGCGTACCAAGGGCAAGCCACACACTACCTCTCCGCTAGCCATCTCAGCACGAGCCGCTCAGGGCATCGAAGCCCTCGAAGAGCTGATGGTCACCAGCACCCAACAGACCCTTCACAGTGAGGAGGAGACTGTGATGCTCTACAACCTGCGCCACTACGAGGCACTCACCAAGGCAAGTCTCGCCTTAGAGTTAGTCTCCGAGGGACTCCACAACGGCTTGACCAGCGATCTCATCACCCCCTACCTCCGTGAGGCGATCGAAGAGATCGGCCTTGTCACAGGCTCCTCCATCACCTCCGACGAAGTACTCGGCTTCATCTTCTCCCACTTTTGCATCGGCAAGTAGTATGAGACAGGGACGTATCGCAGAGGAGCAGCAGGTCATTCGGCAGATGATCCAGCTCTACTGTAGGAAAAAAGAGGGGCATGCGATGCTCTGCGACAGCTGTCGTGAGCTCCTCGAGTACGCCACACGGCGACTAGAACACTGCCGCTATGGCGCAGCAAAGCCCACCTGTCGCAAATGCCCCATACACTGCTACCGACCCGACATGCAAGCTCGCATTCAAGCAGTGATGCGCTGGGCCGGTCCTCGTATGCTCTTCCACCACCCCCTCGCCGCCGTCAAGCACCTCCTCCGCGAGCTCTAGTCTCACACGTAACCCGCCAGTAGAGACACACATCTCTAACCTCTAATTCGATAGCCACGTGGGGATTGAGTCAGAGGCGCTCGATGATAGGGCGTCAGCCCGAGGACGCTTTCTGTAGCTTTCGGTGAGAGTGTGTGTCCTGTCCGAAGCTTCGATCGTATGCTATCTCTTGATTTTGTATTACCTTTGCGGTACGAGGGTGCGTTGCCCCTATGGGGTGACTTCCCCTACCCTCCATTGTCAAGTATCACCTTAGATAGTAATCATAAGTATATGAAAAGTTTTAATCCCGTAGGTAGTCTGGTAGTCCTCGTTGGGGCTCTCGTACTCATCATCCCCGCTCTGATGGATAAGGGGGGGAATGTGTACAATCTCATCGGATGTATCGTGATGATTGCTGGATTTTTCCTCCACATCTTCCTGAATAAGCGGATCACAACTATCAAGGAGTAACCTCTCCAAGTGCCTGACTTGGCACGGACTCCTGATCTACTATACAGCCCCAAGGCTATCATCGAGGGCTTGCCTTGCACATACGTAAGACAAGTCTCTCTCGTTCGTATATAAGGTCATCCTTAGTCATCCTCCCGCTCGGTCTATGTACTACAACAAGGCGATCCTGATAGGCTTCGTAGGTGCAGACCCCAACGTACACTATTCGCGTCGGGGTAGCTGTCAGGCTACGCTGCGCTTAGCGACCTCTGTGTCGGGCTATACGAAGCGTGATGGCACGCAGATACCTGACCGCACGGAGTGGCACACGGTGGTGACCTTCGGCACGCTGGCACAGTTTGTCGAGCGCTGGGTACGCAAGGGGTCTCACCTTCTCGTGGAGGGTGAGATACGCTACAATAATTATACGGATCGCCAGGGACAGGCGCAGGCGCGTACGGAGATCTGGGCGGACAAGGTCACCTTTGTGGATCGCCCCAAGCAGAGCGGTAGTCAGGTGAGTGCCTCTGCTCGTCCTGCGACTGAGCAACCAGCATCAAAGCCTGACACGTGTGGATCTAGCACCCGTGGTCAGCAACAGCATAAGTCACAACCGTAGTAGCAATGGGTGATGCCTTCTTATTAAGCCTCTTCGGGGGAGTTGTGTACAGCAATCCAATCGTTTGGATCGATGCTATACCGCTCCTGATCATCCTCGTCTTACTGCTTTGCTCCGCTTTTATGTCGAGCAATGAGGTGGCTTTCTTTTCGCTCAACCCGCAAGAGGTACAGCAGATCAAAGAGCAGGAGCACCCGAACGACCCACGACTACTCCGACTCTTATCGCACTCGGAGCAACTACTAGCCACCATTCTGATCGGCAATAATGCGGTGAACGTGGCGATCACGATCCTCTGTGCGTGGTTTGTGGGGGAGCATTGGGACTTCTCGGCCAATCCGGCTGCCGGCTTCATCATTCAGACGGTACTCATCACCTTCTTGCTCTTACTCTTTGGCGAGATCATCCCTAAGATCTACGCTCAGCGCCACCCGCTCTCCTTCATACGTATGACGGCTCCTGTCGTATCTGGTCTTTACAAAGGCATCGCTTGGTGCTCCAAAGGGTTGATCAAAACCTCTAAGCTCCTCGGCTCTAATGCGAAAAAGGGGCACGAGCTCTCTGTCGACGATCTCTCGGAGGCTGTCGCGCTGACTACTGAGGGGGACAATAAGGAGACGGAGATGATCCATGAGATTGTCAAGTTTTACCACAAGACGGCCGACGAGATTATGGTGCCTCGTGTCGATATGGTCGGCGTCAACTACCACTGGGCTTATCATCAGACGCTGAGCTATGCGGTCGATACGGGCTACTCACGACTGCCAGTCTATGATGGGTCGCAGGATACGATCCGAGGGGTGCTTTATGTGAAGGATCTCCTCCCTCATATGCACGAGGAGGATACTTTTCCCTGGCAAAAGATCATCCGGCAAGCTTACTTCGTACCTGAAAATAAGAAGATCGATACCCTGCTGGAGGAGTTACAACAGGAGCGTATCCATATGGCGATCGTGATCGACGAGTTTGGCGGGACATCAGGACTGATCACGCTCGAGGACATCCTCGAGGAGATCGTCGGGGAGATCGTCGATGAGTACGATGATGAGGATCCGCCCTACGTACGGCTTGCCGAGGGGGTCTACCTGATCGATGGGGGTATGTCGCTGATAGATCTTTGCAAGCTGCTTGATGTGGAGCCTGAGTACTTTGCGCCACACTACGAGGAGGTTGACACAGTCGGGGGCTTATACCTAGAGGTGCTACAAGAGATCCCTCAGGTGGGGCAGCAGATAACGATCTCGGACATCGACTTCACCGTGACGCGCATGGATCGCCACCGTATCATGCAGCTCAAGATGCGTCTGCATCCCAAAGAGCAGTCCGAGACGTAGTGCGATAGTCCGACAGAGCCTTAGGTGTGACCTACTCACAGCTTGACCTCCCGCTAAGGGGGACACTCTACATCGCAGAGCTACCCTCGGGTATCGCTCCGAGCCTATCTAACTATCGCTCGCTGACGCAGCAGCTCCTGGATGAGATCGCTCCTGGAGAGACGGCTTGGCAATTGATGCACCTCCCCACGGGTGCTCCCCACCTTGTCTCGCCTGATCGTGATTATACTATCTCCATCTCCCACAGCGGTAGCTACGTTGCCCTCGTCCTCTGCGAGGGGCAGTGCAGCATCGGCGTAGACCTACAGATCGCTAGTGATAAGTTGCCACAGATAGCTCCGCGGTTTATGTCTCCCGCTGAGCTAGCTCACTATCATCATCTGCTCGCAGCCGAGGAGCCACAGGCAGATCGCGAGTGGCTCTACACGGTGTGGGGACTCAAGGAGGCTGCTTACAAAGCCTACCCACCAAAGGTCAAGCGCCACCTAGCGACCAACTACATCATCTCACCACCCGAAGGCTCCGTCTCTGCGAGCCTGTATAGTGACGAGGGGGGCGACTCGATCGTCCGTTACACCATCTATTCCGACGAAGGGGACGCCCCCCCCACCCTCCTCACGGGCTACCTCCTTCGTAGCATCACGACAGCGCCGTACCACCTCACCTATGTGCTAGACGCAGGAGATGCCGTCCTACCAGTTGAGTAGCTGAAGTTGCTGGTCGCTTTCACTCAAACGGATGCCAAACGCTTCCCAAATAATCGCCAAACTATCCCCCAGCAACTGCTGTTTCCCTCAACATTTCGAAAACTTGGCAGCAGGAGTACTTGTTTATTCAATTAAATGTCGTATCTTTGCACCACGAACGGAACGAAGGGGGGTGTTCTTCCCCACGATGTACCGATCGGAATCTTCGGGGTGTAGCGCAGTCCGGTTAGCGCACCTGCTTTGGGAGCAGGGGGTCCCAGGTTCGAATCCTGGTACCCCGACAGAGAAGCTAAAACGATAGCTTAAGACGATAGTAGAGTGGCAAATGCCGCTCTATTGTCGTTTTTATAGTACAACTGTTTCTAGTGGCTCTAGTGTTACTAGTGGCACTAGTGCTACTAGGATCTAATCTCTAACCTCTAGTCTCTAATCTCTTTTTCGTACCTTTGATCCTGCAAAAGAGACTATAAAGAAATGACAAACGATACTTCTACCCAGCGCGATGTCGCTGCGGTTCTCTACGATAAGAAGGTAGCCGTCATAGGCGCTGGCTCTATGGGTCGTAGCATAGCCATCTGTCTGGCCATGCATCATATACCTACCGTCATACAGGCACGCTCTTTGGAGCGTCAGAAGCAAGCTATCCCGCTTCTGGAGCAGTCGCTGGCGGAGTGTGGCGAGCTTTTCGATTGGAGCAAAGAGGAGCAGCAGGAGTTGCTCAGCCGCATCAAGGTGACTGTGGACAATGCTGACATCGTCTCCGCCAACCTCGTCATAGAGGCGACCAGTGGCACTCTAGAGGAGCACAAAGACCTTTACCGCGACCTTGATGCTGTCCTCAGCGAGGGCACGATCATAGCTTCGATCACTTCGTCGATCAGCATCACGGAGCTAGGCAACGCTACACAGCGTCCGTCGCTTGTGGCGGGGATGCACTTCTTCAACCCCGTACCACTCATTGACCTTGTCGAGATCGTTTCGTCACAGCACACTTCGCAAGAGACGCTAGAGCAGATACAGGAGCTGTGCGATGCGATGGGCAAGGATACGGTCTACGTCGAGGACTCGCCAGGCTACATCGTCAATCGTATGCTCATACCAATGATCAACGAGGCGATCACCGAGCTGGCTCAAGGCATCGGCTCTATCGAAGATATAGATCGTGCGATGCGCATCGGAGCTAGTCACCCGATGGGACCGCTAGAGCTGGCAGACTGGATCGGACTAGACACTTGTCTGGAGATCTTGGAGGGACTCTTCGCAGAGTTTATGGATAGCAAGTATCGTCCGCACCCACTACTACGTAGGAAGGTACGTGCTGGACAGCTCGGTCGCAAGGCAGGCGTGGGCTTTTACCGCTACAATCAAGAGGAAGAGGAGCAGTCATAACAGTAGACCCGTTTTTTACACTAAGCTTGAGATGCAAGTCAAGATCCTCGGCTGTGGCTCTGCGCGTCCCACACGGCACCACCTTCCCTCAGCACAAGTACTGACCGTCGCTGGGCATCATTACCTCATAGATGCTGGCGAAGGGGCGCAGCACTCGTTGATCCTGGAGGGCTATAAGATCACGCAGCTGGAGGCGCTCTTTATCTCTCATGCTCATGGGGATCACTGCTTCGGACTACCGGGGCTGCTCACCTCGATGGCACACGTAGGGCGCACCAAGCCGCTCACCATCGTGACGACGGCTGAGGTGGCTGACTACATACGCTACATCGAGGAGCATCACATCGAGGAGCGTAGCTACGAGCTTTCTGTGGTCGTAGCTACGAGTGACGAGGTCTCCCGAGCTGTCTACTCCGACCCTTGGCTGCAGGTCGACACGCTACCACTACGGCACCGCACGAGCGCCATCGGCTTTCTCTGTCGTGAGCACTGTATGCCGAGACGGATAGATCCTGTGGCTACCGACTTTTATCAAATCCCTCACACAGCTATGCATGCCCTGCAAATGGGGCTAGACTACGTACCTTCAGGTGGCGGGCGCATCATCCCCAATCGTGAGCTAACGAAGCCAGGGCGCCCATCTCGCTCCTACGCTTATCTCTCAGACACGCTCCCGGCGTGGCATCTGGTAGAGCAGATACGAGGTGTGGACCTCCTCTACCACGAGAGCACTTACAGCGATGAGTTTCGTGACCGTGCTGCGGCTTACGGACACTCGACAGCACGACAAGCCGCTGAGGTGGCCGAGACGGCCGAGGTGGGTCGACTGCTCTTGGGGCACTACTCAGGTCGCTATGACGACCTATCGAGGTTGCTTGGTGAGGCACAAGAGGTCTTTCCCAATAGCTTTGCAACCCAAGAAGGAGATCTATACGAAGTGTAATGCTTTGCACGAAACGCAGTTGACAGAACCATGAGTAGCCGCATCAAGAGTCTCTTTAAGGATACGGTCATCTACGGAGCGACGACTATGCTCAGTCGCTTCCTCAGCTGGGCACTCTTCCCGCTCTATGTGTATCAGCTACCCTCGCCTGCTGACTATGGTATCGTGACCAATCTGTATGCGTGGGTAGCCCTGCTCCTGATCCTCCTAACGTATGGGATGGAGACGGGCTTCTTCCGCTTCAGTCGTGAGGGTGACGGGCGCAAGGTGTATGCCAATAGTTTGCGTACGCTAGGCACCAGTTCGCTCCTCTTCCTCATCTTGGGTTTGCTCTTTGTCAAGCCGATCGGAGCAGCTCTCGGGTATGCCGATATGCTGCGCCCCGTGGCGATGCTGATCGTGATCGTGGCGATCGATGCCTTCACCAGTATCCCCTTTGCTTATCTGCGCTACACCAATCAGGCCTTGCGATATGGCTTGATCAAGATAGGCTACGTACTCCTGACGGTGGGGCTCAACCTCTTCTTCCTACTGGTCTGTCCTTGGCTTCAGAGGGTGGCGCCTGGAGTGGTCGACTGGTGGTACGAACCAGGGCTAGGGGTCGAGTATATCTTCCTCTCGAACATGATCGCCAATATTGTTCTCTTACTAGTTTTGATCCCCATTATGAACCTGGCTCGGGGCGGAGGACGCTTCGACTGGGAGCTGCTTCGTCGTATGCTCCACTACTCGCTACCGATGGTTTTGCTCGGCATAGCGGGCAACTTCAACAAGATGGCAGACAAGATCATCTTCCCGATGCTCTTTGAGGATCAGACCTTTGCCAATACGCAGCTCGGCATCTACAGTGCGGGGTACAAGATAGCGGTCGTCATCGTCATGTTTACACAAGCCTTCCGCTTTGCTTACGAGCCTTTTATCTTCCAGCGAGGTAAGGAGGGCAAGCTCTCGGCAGAGGAAGAGGCTGCAGCAGAGCAAGAGCGACGCATCACCTATGCGAAGGCGATGCACTACTACCTGCTCTCGGCGATCTTTATCTATGTCGCTGTGATGTGCTACCTCGACCTGCTCAAGGTGCTGATCAGTCCCGCCTACTACGACGGACTACGGGTCGTGCCATTCGTGATGCTTGGGGAGGTACTCTTCGGCATTTACTACAATCTATCGCTTTGGTACAAGCTGACCGACCGTACCTATTGGGGTGGTATCATCTCCACGGCTGGCTGTCTGCTGACGGTGGCGATCATCGTGTGGGGCGCACCGCACTGGGGCTTTATGGCGTGTGCCTACGCCTCGGTGGTGAGCAACCTCCTACTGGTACTCATCTCCTATTTCCTAGGGCGCAAGTACTACCCCGTGCCGTACCAATTGAGAGCGACGGCAGGTTATTTCATCGTGGGTGCCATCGCCGTGGGGCTCGTTTTGTGGATCTACGGAGCGGTGACTACGATGTGGCTGCGTCTGCTACTCAGCACCGCAGTCTTAGTCGCACTCGCTGGTTATATCGTCTGGCGCGAGCAACTAGTCAAGGCGTTTGCCCCGATCTTGCGCCGTCTGCGCCACAAAGCTTCTTAATACTATAGCGCAACATTGCAAAGGAGTCAAAGATTTCACTATCTTTGTGTATCCTCACGGGAGATCTGTTGCATCAAGGTACGAGCCAGGCAGACTGCCCGTGACGTATAGTTTACATATCCATATAGACAGATTGATTATGAAAAATGATTTTGCAAGTTGGCTGACACCAGGTCAGAGTGTTCTTATCGTATCGAGGGATAGATCCTTCAGAGGTACCTTTCAAGCAGTTTGTGGCGACTACATAGTCCTCGAGAGTCGTCGTGGTGACCAGCATTATATCCGTGAGGAGCTGATCGAGTCCTTTACGGTTTACAATAGGAGAGAGAGGACTGCAAGCAAAGAGACAGAGACTATCGAAGAGGAGATACTTCAGCCTGAAGCGAGCACCGAGACAACACAATCCGATGAGGAGGCGATAGAGAGTCTGCTCGCTCCTCTCGAAGGCGCAATAGACAAAGACAAGCCCTACATGTACAAGCCAGGCGACCGCATCCCACTACCTAACAAGAATCAGCTCAAGTCACACGCCTCTAAGCAACAGAAAGCGGGGCTAAACCGATACCCTCGCAACTCTGCCGACAAGCCTTCCCTGAGCGAGATCCTAGACGAGATAGAGGCTAATGAGGATAGAAGTGTAATACCTGCCGAAGACCTGCTCTTAGTACGCCCCGCTGGAACGATCAAGATGCGGGAGAATATGAAGAAATACGGCTTTATAGAGGCTTTTGATGAGGAGAAGACAAACTATTGGTTCCCCTTTAATACACTGACCGACGAAGATCTCAGCGTAACGGACGAAGTGATCTTTTGCAAAGGGTCAAACGAGAAGGGCTACACCGCCAGTGGCATCGCTTCGCCCGGCACCATACACCGTCTGCTACTCCTCGTGGATCATATCTTGAAGACGAGATACTACAACTTCCCGATCGTGCTGCCGCTCCTCGAGACGATGCGGGAGCAGTATCCGGAGAATAAGAGCATCCAGGATAAGTATCAGGAGGTCAAAGAGAGACAGGAGAGCTACAGTAAGCGCAAGGGCAGCGCTGAGTGATCTACTCGCTATAACACTACAGACTTATGAGACCCTTACACCGACTTACGTCACTCCTCATAGCACTACTAGCGCTACTCGCTACGAGTAGTTGCTCGGGGGGTGGCGGTAGCACCTTTACTCAGGCTAGTGGCAAGCCAAACGAGGTGATGCTCGTTATGGATCGTGACTACCTAGCAGACTCTGTCGGCACGGCTGTCAAGGAGATGCTGCGAAGCTATGTACCCGCTATGCCTCAGGTCGAGGAGCAGATGGACGTGACGACGGTTGATCCGAAGGACTTCGACACCTTCCTCCGCTATGTACGCAACATACTGATTGTCGACATCGATGCGGGACGATATACTCAGAACAGTGTCAAGTTCGCTTACGACCAGTGGGCACACGGGCAGATCGTGGTGACGATACAAAGCCCTTCGCCTGACTCGGTCTGCTCCCTCATAGCAGATCGTGGACGAGCTGTGCTCAACCTATTCGTACGCCACGAGCTGGCGGTACAAGCGAGTAACTTGGTGAAGAACTTTAGCCGCACGGCTGACCAACTAGCCGTGAAGCATATCGGCTACCACCTTAATGCGCCCGAAGACATCGTCTCCTACAAGGTGGGCGAGAATTGTCTCTGGCTCTCCAACAATACGATGCGTCGACGCACCGACATGCTGCTCTACAAGGTGCCTTACCATGGCGAGGCGCTGACGATGCCTTACCTTGTAGCCCTACGCGATTCGGTTCTTGCAACTAATGTGCCAGGTCCTGTCGAAGGGAGCCATGCGGTCACAGCTCCTCATATCTTGATGACACGACAAATCGCCATCGAGGGGCAGCCGATGCGTACCGAGCTACGTGGACTATGGGAGCTACGTGGCGGAGGAGCTATGGGCGGACCATTCGTACAGCACGCTTTTGTGGCTCCTAGCGGAGACGAGCTGGTCGTCGCTGAGGCTTTTGTCTACCACCCCAATGAGGCTAAGCGTGATGTGATGCAGCAGGTCGAGGCAGCACTCTTCTCCGTAAGAGCTGACACGGTCGAGCAGTGGACTGCTGATCAAGTAGCACAGGCACGCTGGACGGCCTATACAACCTATTGAACGTTTTTATGACTGACAGAAGAATTGTAGTCGGGATAACCCACGGCGACATCAACGGGACGAGCTATGAGCTACTGCTCAAGCTCTTCAATCGTCATGGCGTGACCGACCTCTTTACACCTATTATATATGGATCTCCACGTATCGCTGCTTACTACAGCAAGGCACTACAGATGGAGCGTGCGTCGTGGCATCTGATCACTGACGCTAAGGAGGCTGAGCCTAACGTGGTCAACGTGATCGACGTGGTGGGCGATGAGATCGATGTGACGCCTGGCTTGGTGACCGAGGCGGCGGGAATAGCTGCTCTAGCTGCCCTAGAGCGAGCTACGAGCGACATAAACCGTGGTGCTATCGATGTGCTGGTCACCTGTCCGATCAATAAGTCGGCTATGCCACAAGACCGCTTTCCCTACAAGGGGCACACCGCCTATCTGGGCGTGGCTTGCGGACAGGGCAAGGAGCCACTGATGATCCTCGCAGCGCCTTCGGGTCTGCGGGTCGCTTTGGTCTCGACGCACGATCCGATCTGTCAAGTCTCTCAAGTGATCACTCAGAGGCGGGTGCTCAAGACTTTGGAGATCCTAGACGAGACGTTGCGACGTGACTTCTTGATCTCTTCGCCTCGCATAGCAGTCCTCGGGCTCAATCCACACGCTGGGGACAACGGACTGATCGGCTCCGAGGAGCTTGAGGTTATCGCACCATCTATTGCCATTGCGCAGCGTGAGATGGGGATCTATGCGTTTGGACCTTTCTCAGCCGATGGCTTTTGGGGTTCGGGAGCTTATCAGCAGTATGATGCGGTCTTGGCTATGTACCACGATCAGGGCTTAGCACCCTTCAAGCTCCTACACCTACACGACGGGGTCAACGTAACGGCGGGACTACCCATCATACGCACCTCGCCAGACCACGGCACGGGCTACGACATCGTGATGCAGGGCATCGCCAACGAGCAGGCGCTTATGGAGTCTATCTATATGGCTATCGACCTCTACCGCCATCGCATAGCAGACGATGAGGCTCGTAGTAATGTACTGCCTAAGCTCTATAAGAACAGACGAGGAGATAACGAGTAAATGCAAAGAGCGACGAAGGATATGGAGCGCATCAACGGACTCATAGCTTGCAAAGGGATCAGACCTATGACAGATCGCATAGCCCATGAAGTGCTGGTGCGTACAGACTTTGCCGAGGCTCACTACATGTCTATGCTGGCGATGCTCATGGGCATCGTCGCAGCTTTCACCCTGATCGATCCCGTCTCTCTATGGAGTGGCATCATCGGCACGGTAGTCATACTGCTGGCTCTGATACTCAACGAGACCGCCTGGTCGATAGAGCGACAACGTGTCAAGAGACGTACGATCTCGACACTCGGCAAGCAGGTCGTCGTATGGTACACGGCTACCCCGATCGTCATACAGCTAGCTCTCCTCATCTCCTTGCCGACACGTATCAGCACCTACCCGCCACAGGAGGCGGGCGCTGCGGGCGTGTCTGGCTGGTGGTACGCACTACTAGCGCTTAGCGTCATCGTACTTTACCTCTATCAGCTACTCATCGAGTACTTCGTCAGGTACTACCAGCGCAGTATGTCTACACAAGTAGAGGCACAGCACTACGCACCGCTCTTCGCCTACCGATACCAACAAGGATATCAGGCGATTAGTCCTAAGGCGCCAGAGAGTGTACGGATCAGGCGGGCGCTCTGTCGCTTGCTCACGCTCTGGGAACTCTTCCTCCCATGGCATTATCGTCTGCAGTCGCTGCTCTATCGGCATGCGCATCAGAGTGGCGTGCCAGCTCAGTTTGTTCAGCAGATGCCTCAGTATAAGCGTAACGTCTATGTCACGCTAGGTCTGCTCAGCAACTACAATCGCTGGATCCTTCTCGTCCTCACCCTAGCTTTTCGATGGGAGCTTTGGTATCTAGTAGTGACAGGCGTCGTCATGACGCTGATGACCCTAGGGGTGCAACTTTACCTAGAGTCAGAGTACCGCAAGCTCTATGAGGGACTCCTCAGCAACTTACATCGTGGGGAGCAGCAAGAGTCTCCACAATAGTGCTATGAATACGAACCAAAAGCGACTCCATATCTACAAAGCTTCGGCAGGAGCAGGCAAGACCCACACCATGACGGAAGCTTTCCTGCGCCATGTCCTGGAGGTGCCTAGGACTAGCTACCAGGAGGTGCAGGCAGTCACCTTTACCAACCTAGCCACCCGAGAGCTCAAGGAGCGATTCTTCAAGGAGCTCTACACATTGGCGACAAAGCCTCAAGAGTCGCCTTTCTACGACAGCTTTAAGGGTGATTATAACAGTGACGCTCAGCTATCCGCAGATGCACGCACGGCACTCCAGGCCATACTCTTCGACTATGGCGGACTACGCGTCAAGACGATCGACTCCTTCTTCCAAGACATCATCCATGCGCTAGCGATCGAGCTCAAGCAGCGTCCCTCGACGCGCATCGAGCTCTCCACCGATCAGATACTAAGTCTAGCCGTGGAGCGACTCTTTGAGCAGCCCTCCGCCATCGCTCAGAAAGCTATCAAGAGCTTTCTGGTCAATCGCCAGGAGAAGTCTATCTACGCCCTGCGAAAGAGCTTGAAGCTCTTTGCCAAGCAGCTATACAACGAGCAGGTGCAGGAGCAAGCCTTCGAGGGGAAGACGCTCTTTGATCCTCAGACTTACAACGACTTCGTCAGTGCTGTCGAGAAGCAAATCAAGGAGGTGCAGGATCAGATCAAGGAGCAGGTGGAAAAAGCCCGAAAGCTCGTCTCCGAGGAGACCAAGCTACCAGGTGGCAAGAACTCGCCACTGACGAGGCTCACGGATACGACAAAGAATGAGCCGACGGTCGGTGCTACAAACTCCTATATAACCGCTACCACCTGGGATAAGTACCTGCAAAACCTCAAAGTCACCGAAGCTCTCGACAATCGCTACACCAAGGGCCTTGAAGACTCCATCGAAGGCTCCCAGCTGATCGACATCTTTCATACGATACTCCGCCTCTATACGGATCTCTTTACCCTACGTACTGCGATCAAAAACGGATACGAGCTACAGCTCCTCGCAGAGATACAGACGAATGTCAACAAAGTCTCTGAAGAGCTAGGCATCACGCTCCTAGACGATGCCAAGCGACTCATACGTACCCTCGTGAGTGGCGAGGGGAGCACCGCTTTTATCTATGAGCGGCTAGGCACTAAGCTAAGGCATCATATGATCGATGAGTTTCAGGATACCAGCCGCTTTCAGTACAAGAACTTCGTTCCACTCCTTGAGGAGGCACTGAGTAGTTCTGGCGAGCTCTTCATCGTGGGAGATGTCAAGCAGAGCATCTACCGCTTTCGCAATAGCGACCCGATGCTTCTACAAAACGACCTTAGCAAAGACTTCCCCAAGGACCAGAAGACACGAAACCTACCGAACAACTGGCGTAGCGCCCCAGCGATCGTCTCCTTCAACAATCGCTTTTTCTCGCTCCTACCCTACGCCTCCGAGCTCAAGCTAGAGAGTCCCAACGGAAGCCCCAACAAAAACCCCAACTTGATCCAAGAGGTCTACAAGCCCGAAGAGGTACACCAAGATGTGCCCAAGTCAAACATAACCAAGGTCGGCGGCATCTTCATACATCAATGGGAGAAGATGCCCGAGACACCGCCGCCAACAACACAACCAACGAAAGAGGATGACTCCACCGAGACGACTCCATCCGACCCGCTCCAGACAAAGATCGACTACCTCCTCTACCATATCATCCCCTCGATACGAGAGCGTGGCTATAAGCTCTCGGACATCGCCATCCTAACGCCAAATAACGACACCCTCCAGCGGATCGCTCAGACTATCATCCAGTACAACAAAGAGCTCGAAAACGACAAGGACAAGAACCAGCACCTACAGCCGCTCGCCTTCGTATCCCGTGAGATGCTCTCACTCGATGCCAACCCGCTCTACCGTCTCATCGTAGAGATCATGCAGAGCGTCCTAGTCAATACGGGAGCCAGTGAGGAGCTTTACAGCAAGAGCTTCGAGCACCGACTAGCCGTAACGCACTATGCCGAGCTAGCTCGTGACCTCAGTGGCTCACCAGCCTTAGACCTCGCACGCTGTTACCAAGAGGGACTGAGTGCCTCGCTCTACGAGCTAACCTTACTGATCGTAGAGATCGTCCGTCCCCTCATCACCTCCGCTGACCAGCCCTACATAGACGCACTCCTAGACACCGTCCAGGACTACAGCCAGGACAACTACGTAGACCTGCAGGGCTTCTTAGAGTGGCTAGAGACCCACACCCCCAGACTAAGCTTAGAGACACAAGACGCCCTGCAGCTCCTCACCATACACTCCGCAAAGGGGCTCGGCTTTCCCGTCGTCTGCCTCCTAGAGTACCAGATGAGGCTACTAGACCACACAGATACCATCTGGTGTCGCGACAAGGAGATAATGGCCGAAATGCACAAGCTCCTAGGCGGAAACGTCGAGATCCCCACTCTACTCCCTATCTCCCCCACCAAAGAGGCTCGAAGCACCCTCTTCCGCGAGGAGATTATTGCCGAGGAGCAGCTTGCTCTCCTAGACCGCATCAATGCGCTCTACGTTGCGATGACACGCGCCAAGAGCGAGATGCACCTCATACTCAGTGAAAACAAGGGGCAGTCGGGTAGGAGTGTCAACTTCGAGAGGCTTATCTCTGAACTAGTCACACAGGTCCAAAAGCCCACACCTAATCAAAAGCCTAACCCTGATCAAAAGCCTAATTTATTGTCACTGGAGACGATCGATCTCCAATGCTCGGAGCTTAAAGTCTCACCGACAGAGGCTACGGAGATCAAGCAGAGGATTTTTTACTATCAGACCGATCCTACCGCAGCACCGCCTAAGCCTACGACAGACTCCAGCGACGCCTCACGGCTCGTCAGCATACCTGGCAGAGAGCAGACAGGAGCGCTAGCCCAGCTACGCGTACGTCGCTCACAGAGCGTCTCCTATCAGGCGCAAGATGCCGTGCGCAATGGGCTCTTCCTCCACGCCTTGCTCAGTGAGATCAACTACCTAGAGCACGATGATCTACTGAAGCTTCTCGATATGAAATGCCTACAGGGACTCATCCCGCAAGAGCAGCGAGACGCTCTCGCTAAGCTACTAGAGCAGGCACTCACAGACCCGCGGATAGCCGAATACTACGATCGGAGTAGCGGGTGGCAGGTGATCAATGAGCGAAGCATCGTCAGACTCTCACAAGACACCAAGAGCGGGACTAAACAAGTCCGCATAGAGCGTCCCGATCGCATTATGTACGACGATGAGGGGCAGCAAGCAGTCATCATAGACTACAAGAGCGGTGACGAAGCGCAGCAGTACACTGAGCGACACAAGCGCCAGCTACGTAGTTACCGCAAGGCTCTATCAGACCTCACCCTCAGCGCCTTGCGCTTCATCCTTTCTGCAAAGTCTGGACAATCTTGCAAGCAAGATTGTGAGACTGTTGACTTTTGCAACAGTCTCAACCGCATCAAGCCACCGTCCTACCCTAGCGACAAACCCGTCCTAGCCGCAAACAATAGATAGCAGACAATTGATATTAGATCATAGCAAAAGGTCGCCACGTATACTACGTGACGACCTTTTGTTTTGTTATGATTGTACCGCTCTAGAGTAGTTCGTAGAGCATACTATTGATTTACTCAGCAGCCGTAGCTGTCTCCTCAGCCTGAGCCTCAGGAGCCTCTACAGTCTCAGCGTCCTCAGTAGCTGGAGCCTCTGCAGCGGGTGCAGGAGCGGGAGTCTCAGACTCGATGACGGCATGATTCTCCGAGATGACGGTAAAGGTAATTGGCACGATCACATCGCGGTGCAGGCGTACCTGAGCCTCGTAGTCGCCGACCTCCTTGACAGCCTTCTTGATCTGAATAATCTTGCGATCGATCTCGAAGCCCTTCTCAGCGAGTGCCTCAGCGAGCTGTATATTCGTTACAGAGCCAAAGATGACACCATACTTAGATGTCTTAGCCTTGATCTCTAGATGAATACCATCGATCTTCTCGCCCAGAGCCTGAGCCTCCTGCTTGATAGCTTCGAGCTTGTGAGCTCTCTGGCGTAGCTCCTCAGCGAGCATCTTCTTAGCGCTCTCGCTAGCGATGACAGCCTTCTTCTGAGGGATCAAGTAGTTGCGTCCGTAGCCGTCCTTGACAGTTACGATATCATCCTTAAAGCCTAGGTTGATAATGTCTTCTTTCAGTATTACTTCCATTGTCTTATCGGTCTCTAGGTGATGATTACTT
>QWCE01001167.1_pt1 | contig 42291 bp, 37 predicted proteins | sample 1972531 | NCBI WGS metagenome assembly QWCE01 (sample SAMN09866716, study PRJNA288562) | Human gut metagenome isolate term4_stool, whole genome shotgun sequencing... | reverse complement strand
ATCAGCGTTTATATGAGCTAGGTACAAAAAATCATTTGTTTCTCTATCGTTTATATTTTGATCTGAAACTACATATCCATTCCCCAGACTGAAATAGCCTAGTTCATAGTCTTCGTTTTCATCTTCCCTGTTTCGTTCCTCTTCTCTTTCATCGAGTTGCCCAATACTCTGTACTGTGGAATCTCGATAATCGGCATCATATCGATCAATAACACCGTCGTTATCCATATCCATATCCAAGGCAGTTTTATTGTTTTGCTCATTTAAAAAAGAAGCCATATCTTGCTGAATGACTTCTTTTTGTGTTGCTTCCTCAGGTGGAAACATGACGAATCTATTGGATATTTCTTGTGTTATATCTTCTATGCGTAAATTAGAGTGTGCAGAATTATTTCTTCTAATTCCGTCTCGATTTGTAGAACCCCTTGTAGATAGGCTTGATAGTCGCTCTTCTGAAGATTGGAATCGATTTTCCGTTCCTCCATCATCTTCGAGCGGGATTCCTTGATTTTCTCCGCTTCCTCCTCTATATTCGCCAGATAGTTCATCAGTTGTCCGGTTACTTCGAGTTCGCTCAACAGTTCCATATCCGAAAGCTTCTCGCTCTCTCTGAGATACTTCCACCTCATGTGTCCGTATTTCCTGATCGGTCTTTGTTCGCTCTTGATTTTTGTCTCCGGAATCCAATATCCGTTGATCTTTTGATACTGTTTGTTGTTCATAACTTTGACTGTCATTTTGAGCCTCTCTTTCTATATAATCCTTAAATTCGTAGCGTAGTTGATTAATACTTTCTTTTGTTTGTTCATTTGCAAGTCTACCAACGACTAAAAACTCACTAAATGACAAGTTTTTTAAATTAGTAAAATCTATTTCTCTTAACTGTTCTTGAGGTACACCTATACGATAGAGTGTTTGATACAGAACAGTATGAAATAATACGTCTTTTTGGTTATCTGACAATTCATCAATTATATTTCGTGATGTTATGGATTCTTTTATTTCATCGCTAAGAGCCTGATACCAATTGGTACCATATTTTTCATTAAACGCCTCTCTGTTTATTTGCCATACAAAAACCTGGTCATTGTAGTTTACTTTAGTTCCTGTATCAGAAATGTCGAAAAGATAATTCATTTTTTGCGTGGTTTCGTCTGGTACTGCTATCCCGGCACTCCCACGTTTAACATATCGTCCTACTCGTGTCCAAAAGTCATACGGAGCGCAAGCTTTTGCATCAGGTCTTTGGCTGTATATAGCAACCTGTCTCATAAAATCATATTTATAGTTATAGGCAGCAGATTGCATAAACCCTTTCCATTGTTCAGCTTCAAGCAACCCCCCAATCGTATTATAAATATTATCGTAAATTTCATCATGTTTATTAGCGTTCATCTTCTACCTCCACATTACTATTCCATGGAATATATGTCAATACTAAATAAAAAAAGAGGTAACAAAAAATTTTGCTACCCCTTTCTTTCTTAATCTTTTATAGATCTAGAGCTTAAAACGGTGTTTCCATTTTATCTATAATCATATAATTGTCATCTTCATCTACAATGTTGTATTTACTTTTTAAAATTTCGATCGAGCGAACATAAATAGACGGCTCAGTTATAGTGGTCAATCCAAAATTAATAGAACGAATATTGAGCTTGCCCATGAGAATAACGTCTTGACCGTCTTCGAGATTTCCTAGCGTCGTCATTAAATTATTGTCTGTATCAGCAGACGAAATATAGCGACAGGGTACTAACATTTTTTCTTTCTGATTTTCTACTTCTAATTGAAAATTCATCGAATCAAAGGTTCTGCCATCTTTGCCCGTAAATTGTTCAACAGCTTCCTTTGAAACTACTTTTCCTGAAAACATGCAATGATTCATAATATCCTCCTAGATTTCTCTTTCATCTTGATTTTTCATTTTCTTATCTTCCCGATCGACTTCCTTATTTTTTTGTCTATCTTCTTTAGCTTTTAGCATCTTAAAACTATAAAGATGAACGGACGTCCGATCTTTTCCTTCTTTATTTTTATAGTGCTTTTCCGCACCTTGAACATGGACAAAATCTCCTTGTTTCAAGTCGGCGACCTTTAACGCATTCTTTCCATAAGCACTGATCGATCGAGAGGCTTTTTCTCCATTTTCATCTTTATAAACAATAAAGAAGTTAGCTACTTGAATTTTTTCACCTTCACGAGTCGTTATATCGGTAAGGCTTACATCTTGTGTCAGATTACCTCTTAAAGAAACAATGTCTTGCCTCTTTACACCTTCAAGAAGATCACAATCATTTAAATTGATTGAGACAGCCTTCTCTCCGGACTTTTTAGAGTATTCTTGCTCTGTTCCATACACTCGTATTAGATCTCCTTTTTTGAGATCCATGACTTTATCTATATTATGTTTATAGGCACTTACAGGGCGGTATTCTCTTTCTCCACCCTCATTTTCAAATACGATTGAAAAATTGGCAACGGAAAAGGGCTTACCTTCTTTAGATATTGCAGCTTCAATCTTGATATCTTCTGCAATATATCCTTCTTGTACAATTCTTTTTTTGTCTTTATTTTGAGTCATTGTTCTCTCTCCTAAACTATTTCTTGTTTTCAAAATCAAAAATCACTTCATGATCTGAATTCAATTTTAATTTTGCATTAAACTTATTGCCTTTCTTGGAAACAAAGCCTTTTATAAGTTTTGTCTCTCCATTTTCCAGAAGTTCTGCAACTTCTGATTCATTAATGGATTTTCTACACATTTCCGTGAAAATATGAAAATTACATTCCTTATTCGTACAAAAATAAACCTTCTTCGTCTTAATTATTGCATTACCACAAATAGGACAAGATCCAATTTGATTGCTGCGAATTAAACTTGAATCAGGTTCAAAATCTGAACAATGGTCTGTAATTTCCTTAATAATCTTCTTTAAAAAATTCTCAGCTTGATAGTCGCCGGTGGAAATTAAAGATAGTAAATTTTCCCACTGAGCTGTTGTCTTAGGATCTTTAATTCGACTATCAACTACGGTGATGAGTCTTTGTGCCTTCTCTGTAGACCTGAGATTCTTTTTATCTCTCACTAGATATTCGGACTGGATCAACTTTTCAATAATAGAAGCCCTTGTAGCAGCAGTACCTAAGCCTTTTCGCTCTATCTCTAAACTCGTATCTAGATCTTCAGTTCCCGCCGTTTCCATAGCTCCTAAAAGTGTTGACTCATTATAGGGTTTTGGCGGACTTTTCGTTTTTTCAACGATAGAGATATTTTCAATTGACAGAAGCTCATTTTCTTCAATTCTGAAAATTGGACTGTTCTCAAGGCTGATTTCTCTGTATAACTTCTCGACCGACTTAAAGCCTTCTTCTTCAATAATTTTGCCAACTGCTTGAAGTTTAACTTCAGGACGCTCTTTAAAGATAGCCTCTGCTTTTTGTTGCCTGATGATGTGATCTCCCGAAACCGATTCTAATAGCCTATAGTAAATGAGTTCATAAATTTTAATTTCTGAACTTGGCACATTATGAAGATCTTCATCTAAAGATTCTAGTGTCGGCAACAGTGCATGGTGATCAGAAACTTTACTATCATCAAACAATCGATCGTGATTGCTCTTTTTGTCGTTCATTTCGTATAACGGACAATGATGAATTAGTTCTTCCGTTGTACTTTTCATACCTTCAGTGAGATAACGTGAATCCGTTCTTGGATAGGTTATAAGCTTCTTTTCGTATAGACTCTGTGCATAATCTAAAGTCTGCTGGGCTGTGAAACCATACACTTGATTGGCTGTTTTTTGTAAACTCGTTAAATCGTAAAGACGAGGAGCGGAAGTTTTCTTTTGATCTTCAACATAGCTAGTAATTATAATATGTCTTCCCAGATCACCGGGAACATCTTCTTTCTTTTCCCATTGATTAATAGATCTAAAGAGGATCTTTTGATTGTCCTTGATCGCCTGTACTTCTAGTTCATAGTATTTGGATTTCACAAAGTTTTTAATAGCATTATCTCGTTCAACTACCATGGCGACCGTAGGTGTTTGTACTCTACCAATTGTTAGTTTTTCAGAATAACCTACAGTGTATAGGCGTGTATAATTCATTCCTACCAACCAATCGGCTTTTGCTCTTGCCAGTGCCGATTGATAAAGCGAGTCGAACTCACTTCCATCTCTTAACTTATCTAAACCCTCTCTTATGGCTTTATCTTCAAGTGAAGATACCCATAGCCTTTTTATGGGCTTAGAGCAGTTTGTCTTAGCATAAACAAGTCTGAAAATAAGCTCGCCTTCTCGACCGGCATCTGCTGCACAGATGATTTCACTTACTTCTTTTTGATTCATGAGTGCTTTTACTACTTTAAACTGATTCTGTGTAGATTGCACTACATTGAATTTCCATTGAACCGGGATCATGGGCAAAACTTTCAAATCCCAGTTTGCCCATGAATCGGTATAATCTTCCGGTACTGCCAATGACACTAAATGCCCGACACACCAAGTAACAATATAGTTTCCACACTCAAAATAGCCATTACGGCTATGACTATTGCCAATCACTTTTGCAATTGTTTTTGCGACAGAGGGTTTTTCTGCAACAATTAATTTCACAAGCTCCCTCCTTATTCTTCGTCGTCATCGTCAAATTCGTCTTCTGCTTCTATAAACTCGTCTTCCATGTCCTCCGCAAGTATATCGCCTTCATCTTCTAAGCCTTCTTCATTTGCTTCTTTCTTTTTCTTTAAATACTTTAAGACTAAAGCTACTGCAACTCCGCCTAGAATAATGGGTAACATTAGCATTCGCTGAATTTGTTTTTTCTTCTCTTTTTCAAGCCTCTTTTCTTCCTGGAGCTTTTCTCTATTTTCTTCTCGAAGCTTCCTACTTTCTTGCTGGAACTCTTCTCTTTCTTTTTCTCTCTCACGAGTTTCTTCCGTCAAGTTCTTGGTCATACTTGCGAGTTCTTGTTCGTCTGTCGTACCCAGTAATACTACATCTTCACTGTATTCGTCGTAATTTACTAATAGCTTTAAAGTCGTACCATTCGCCGTCGTAAAGGGAATTAAATCAAACTTATTACCTCTGGAGTTAAAGTCGTTCCCTTTCTGATCGACATTCATGATGATTCGACCTCTCGACTCATGAATATCATTTTTCTTCGAAGGATCAAAAGGTACAATCTTTTTATTCTGTTCCTGACTATCTTGATACTGAGGCGTATCTGAGCTAACGATTGTTTCTTCTTTTACGTCAGTCCCATATTCATTTATATTTGATTTTCCTGTAGCAAAGGCTTGTGAAGAAATGCTTAAAAAACACAAAGCCATTGCCACTATTTTTAGCTTATTCTTCATCTTGATCCTCTCTTTCGTCTTCATCATCTTCATCAAAGAGGCTCTGATCGATTTCATATAACTCTGTATCATCATTTTCGTCATAATCTGCCTCGTAGTCCTCGTAAAATTCATCGTCATCATCATCGTCAAGTTCATCGTCGTCAAACTCTTCATGTGTTTTCTTTTGATCTTTAAATCGTTTTGCGACGATAACACCGACAACGACTAAAATCATCAAGAAGATTGTTCCACCATTTCCTTTTTTCTCAGGTACTTCTTCTTTGTTTTGTTTTTGATCTTCAAGACGTTGTCGTTCAAGTTCTTCTTGCCGACGTTTTTCTTCTTCTTCACGTTCTTTTTCCTGTTGATATAAATCTTCACCACTCATTACCTTCAAGCGGTCTTCGGAAAGTTCACTGAATAGTTCCGAGTCAATAATCTCTCCTGTGTCAGGATTTCTAGTTGTCACGAGATAGTATAGCTTCCCATTTTCAGCTCGGAATTTTATAAATTGCTGTACATCAGGCTTCTTTTCTTCCGGCTTTGCCATTGTCGGCGTAGTAGCTTTTTCAGGCACTGTTTCCGATTCCGTTTTTTGTTTAGGCTCAACTACAGCTTTTGGAGCAGACGGAGCAGTTTGTACCGTTGACTTTTGTGCCGGTGACGTTGGTGTAACTGCTTTTTTAGGAATTGGATTTCGTCTTGCTGCCGGTTTTGCTGCCTGTGTTTTTTTCGGCTGAGACGGCTGTTTTTTAGACTCCGGCTTTAACTTACTTTCTATATATCGATTCTGTGACGGATTGTTGTATAACTTTAATTTGTTGGCTATCTCCTGATTGCTCGCATAAATAGGCTGTGCAATTAGTAACATACCTAAACAAAGGATAAGCCCTTTTTTAATGTGCGATTTCATCTTCTCCTCCTTCTTCTTTGTCAGGAACTTCCTCGGAAGATTCCATCATATTTAATAAAGGAACTAAATCTTTAAGATCTAGTTCCTTTTCAACAAATATTTCTTCTACTTCTTTACCAAGATCAGCATAGTAATCTTCGTTTAGAACATCTAACTCTTTCTGCATATCTGCGATTTTCGATTCGAGTTTTTGAATCTTTGTTTTCTTTTTTATAACTTTTTCTATCGTCATTTTTTCTCCTTTACGGTAAATAACTTCCGAATCCAACAAGTTTACTTCTCCAGTAACTCGTATTAATGTTCGCTATAATGACACCTCTACTGGAACTGGCGTGTATCATTTTTCCATTTCCAATGTAGACTCCGACGTGTGATATCGGTTTACTCGTATTATAGGTTTTGTGGAAGAACACTATATCGCCAGGCTTTGCCTGATCTGCAGAAACCTTTCTTGCACCGTTGTACAAAGATACGGTTTCTCTCGGAATATTAATACCTTTTTGCTTATAGACGTAATGTACAAAGCCACTACAGTCAAAGCCTCGTGGACTTGTACCGCCCCAAACATAAGGAACGCCACTATAGCGTTGTGCTTCTTTTAATAGTGATGTTCGCCGTTCACTAACATTTCCTCCCGGCTTATAACCTTTTGGAAGTATCGCTACACGCACTTTGCGTCGTCCCCAATTGTAGGCTTCTTTTTTAGTTTCAAACAGCAAGTCAAGGCGTTTACCTTTAATGGCTCCACCTGTATCTTCTGCACGACAAACACCGTAGCCTTCTACCCATAAAACGGTTCCTAGCGGAATCACTTTCGGGTCAACAGCTACCACGCCTCGTACAAGTTTTGTCCCCATGGCAGTTCCATTGTAACCGCCATTTTCTCTAGGGTCAGGTGTGTAGGCAGTTGCAATAAAATAATCGCCTAAAGGTTTGGCTTCGCTTGGCATTGCGCCACCTTGACCCCAACCTCCGGAAGAGAAATCTATACTGCCTATGCTTGGACGTGGATTGTACATCTTGTACTGGACTCGTCCGCCTTCTGACCATAAATGAAAATACGGATTTAGTATTTGATTTTGGTCATTAATAATTTGAATAGATAGCTTACCTGACGCAGTACCGATTTGATCTCCGATTTTAACCTTACCGGTTTTGGTCGGACTAACTCCTCGATACTTAATCTTCCAACCTGTGTCATCAGTTAAAGTTAGACCACCGCTGCTCGAAGATACTGCACCGTCATTTACAGCTACTACCTTTTCACCGCCGGCATTAATATCCAACCAGTTATAAAGAGTAACCTTATTGTTTATAACGTTCCAACCGAACATTCTTGATATCTTGCCCTTCCAATCACTTTCTATTGGAGATTCGAAGAGCATGAAGTTACCTTTAGATTCCATATAAATATCGAATTTTTCAAGGTCTGTTACTTTGTCTGAGTCTCCTGAACTTCCAGAAATCTCCGGAGTAGAAGGTGGTGGTGTCGGCGGATTAGGCTTGGGTTTTGGCTTGCGCCTTCCATTGCCTTGAATAAAAGGTAGCGGATTGACAGGTTTGCCATTGACATGTACTTCGTAATGTAAATGAGGACCTGAACCGATACCGCTCCTACCTGTACGAGCAATAACTTCTCCACGTTGAACACTTGAGCCTACCGCCTTGGGCGCTCGACCGTTTAAATGTTGATATAACGTTCTCAGACCACCTCCATGGTCAACAACAATATACCAACCACGGAAGCGATTGAATTTATTCGTTATAACCCTTCCTGATTCTGAAGCGTAGACAGGCGTACCAACAGACGCACTAAAATCCACTCCTCTGTGAAATGTACTAGCTCCAGGTACAGGCGCTTTACGTGGACCAAAAGGCGAGGTAACTCTTATATGCTTTAAAGGCTGTGCAAATTGACCATTGCCATAATCTCCCATTTCGCCAGTTGCCCCTGAATAATCTCCTCCACCTAATCGAGAGCGAAGCACCGTTTCTAAGTCATTAGTATAAAGTGTCGCTTCTAAAATCTTATATAGGTAAGGGCTTCCATTCCGTCGGTAGCGTACTTCCGTGCGTTTAACAACTTTGTATTGATACTGTTCCTTGAATATACTCTCTAATTCTCCGGTAACATCTTTCAACTTGAAATCTTCAAATTTTACCGTTAAATATGCAATAAGCAAATGTGGATCGTGACCTATAGCGTCATCTACAACGTGATACTCATCAAAGCCAGGATAAACTTTCTCGATGTTTTGAAGCTCCCATTGTAGCTTTGCTTCTTTTTTCATGTAGTATTTGTCTGCTTCCGTAACATCGATAAAATCTGCAAGATAAGACGTGTTACCTAAATAGGTAATACCTACTAAAGATGATGATACACAAGAAAAAAGCACAAAAATAAGCAGCACGATGATGAGTGCCAGTGCTAAATATTTAGCACCTTCTTTTTCCCCGACCCTTTTAATCGCTTGACCGGGATTTTTCATCGCATTGCTTATTCTTTCTCTTAATGATTGAGCATTTGACGAAGCCCCTTTTGATTCTAAGTAGGATTCTCTTGCTTTTTTCTTATTCCTAGCTTTTTGATATGCCTTGTTAATCTTTTGGGTAGCTTTTCTCGTTTTAACGGCAGTCTTAGCTGCCTTGTTGCCAGTTTCAACTGCAAGATTCTGATCTGCATTTAGCTGATCTACCCGTCTAGTTGCTTCATCTTCAATGTTAAACTTGTGTTCTTTAACTTTATGAATCATTGATGATTCATCATTTTTTAATCGTGACGCATACTGCTTTCTTTTTTTAGCAGCTTTTAATGCCATTGCAGACATACCGACGCTTCGTGCTACGGTGTCAGCACCGGCGTTTTTATCTTTGTTTAATCTTGCAATTCGATCGGAAACACTTTCGAGTTTTTGATCGAGTTTTAAATGTTCAGCATTGACCTTTTCTTCGTCATCAAAGAACATTTTGTCCGAGAATCGTTTTTCTTTTTTTAAATCAGACTCTTTTTCTTGTTCATTACGATATTTTGAAGAATAGGCTTTTTTAATTAGCTTCTTCTTTTTCGCAGCACTATTTGAGTTTTCGGGTTCAGAGTTAAAGAGAAGGGATTCTTTAATATCCTTGTTTGTATATTCTTTTTCCGAATCCGCTCTTGCGTCTTCTCGCTCGTCTAAATCGCCATAATGTTGAACATTCGAATCCCTGAAGTCGGCATCATATCGATCAATAATACCGTCACCGTCGAGATCCATTTCATCTGTCATCTTAAACTTTTGAGCTTGAGCCGAAGAATTTTGTCTTTCCGCCTCCACTTTATTGTCAGCCACATCTGTCTGATATCTTTGATAAACAGTGTTCGCCTGTTTTTTCCTAAGCTTTTCTTTTTTTGGATCTTTAACACTATTACGATGTTGCCGTACAGAAGATCGATCAGCATCATAAAAATTTTGATCGGCGTAAGACTTAGGCTGACTACCGGTAGATGGCTCTTTCTCTTTTGATGAAAAATTCTCGTTAGAGGTTTTTCTTTTATTCAGCTTCTCGTATTTCTCTTTTCTTTCCGTTAAATCGACTACACGATTAGCGGGCTTGTCTACGAGTTCACGCTGAATAGCAGCAGAAAGAGGCGATTGAGTCGGAATAAACTTTTGATTTTCCAGTTCTTGAAGATAATCTTGACGACGTCGTTCTTCTTCAATTCGGCGTTCGTCAATTTTTCTGTTTTCTTCTAATCGCCGTTCTTCGTCTCGCCTTCTTTGTTCTAGCTCTTTAGCATATTCCTCTCTTTCACGCTCCCTACGCTCTTTTCTCATGAGGTTTTTTCTATAATTTAACCTCTTTTGCTGTTCATAGGAAGCCGTTAATTGAGCATTTATAGCTTTATCAGTCTTTCTAAAGTCTTGCTTAACGCTTTCTTGTTTCTTTATATTTTCTTGCTGATTGGTAAAGGCTCGATAGTCTTTGAAAGATGAAGCATGAAAAGATTCGTGCTTGGCATTGTAATCGTCTCTAGTTCTGTTCAGAGATTGGCTATAATTCTCCTTACTCTTTTGTACCTTGGAAGAATCGATAGGCTGTTGGCTAGGCTTATTTTTATAATTGTTTCTTTTCAAAACTTCACCTTCCTATCTAATACATTTTCTCTCCCGGTTTCGTTGTCATGAGTTTGTAGAGTTTCGTTTCCTTCGGGAACTTATCTATAAATGGCACAATAACATTGCCAAAGTATAATAAGCCCTCTCCTTCACCTGAATTGGTGATATAAGACAGTTGATCTTGTGAAATACCGAGACGATGAGCTAAGATTTCACGGTCGCCAGAAGCTTGGTTTAACATTAAAACAAAGTCTGAGTTTTCGATGATGTTTTCAATCTCTTGACTTAGTAGTAAGTCCTTAACGTTTTGTGTGATACCAGTTGGGATTCCTCCCCACTTTCTAAACCGCTTCCAGATTTCCACCGAATATTCCGCAGTTTGCTTTTCTTTTAGCAGCAAGTGGAACTCGTCAATGTAAAAACAGGTCTTTTTAAAGTTGTCTCTGTTAATGGACACTCGATTCCAAACTTGGTCTTGAATAATCAGCATACCTAGCTTCTTCAGTGCATTACCCAAGTTTTTAATGTCGTAGCAAATGACTCGATTGTTAGCGTCTACATTTGTACGATTGTTGAAAACTCGAAGGGAACCTGTTACATAAATTTCAAGAGAGGTCGCTAATCGCTCAGCTTCTATATCCTTTTGTCTCTTTAATTCATTGTATAGGTCTTCCAGGATCGGAATATTTTCAGGAATAGGATTTTCTAAATATTTCCGATAGATCGCTCTTGTACATCGGTCGATAATGGTAATTTCTGTCGGCTGTAAACCTTGCGTACCACCTGTGATCAGTTCGAATAGGGATAGAATAAACGACGCTTTAAACATGATTGGGTCGTCGCCGTCGGCGTAGTTAATATTAATATCCAAAGGATTAATATGATGTTTGGAGTTTGGTGATATTTCAACAACTTCACCACCTAGCGCCTTTACCAATGGCGAATATTCCGCTTCAGGGTCACAAATAATAATGTCATTATCTGTGATGAAGAAAGCATTCGTCATTTCCCGCTTGGCCGAGAAAGATTTACCGGCACCAGGAGTACCTAGAATCAGTCCATTAGGGTTTTTTAGTGTACCCCTATCTACCATAATCATATTGTTGGATATGGCGTTTAAACCGTAATAGAGGGCTTTCCCGCCCATAAATAACTCTTGGGTTGTAAAGGGTACAAAAATAGCTGCACAAGACGTTGTGAGCTTTCTTTCAAAGTCTATTTGATTTACCCCAATCGGTAACGCAGACATAAGTCCTTGTTCCTGTTGATAGTCCATACGTTTTAAACTACAGTTGTATTTTTGAACGATACCATTTAATTGGAAAATGATATTTTCAAGCTTCTTTCTATTTTTAGCAAAGGTCGTAATCTGGAAGCTTACAATAAAATGACGCTCGTTTCGCCCTTGGAGTTCTTCCAACAAATTCTTCGCTTCTTCAGAAAAGCTCGCAAGGTCTGAGGGGATAATATCCATATCGTAACCTGAGCGAACGGCTTTCTTTTGTTCCTCAATCTTCGTTCTATCCAGGTCGGTAATTGTCCGCTTAACTTCTTTAATTGCTTCTTGTTGATCCATTGATCGAATATGAATATTCACCAATAGATCGTCTTCGATGTCTAAAATTTCAGCAAGCATTTTATCCGACAGTTCAGGAGCGTCAATTCTTAAAAAGCTACTTGCACCATACATCTGCCCCATTTTAAATATTCGTGGATTTTGAAAATTAAACGATGAGGGAGATATATAGTCCTTCGTCGTCATGCTTCCGGTTCTTACATTATGCCAATCAAACGTCGTCCGTTCTCTGTCGCTTCCCTGATTTAAAATATCATGAAGTTGTTCGACACGTTGTTTCCCGGTTAAACATTCAGCCTGTACGCCTAGTGTTTTAAAATTATTGCGAATATCTGTTTCTATTCGTTCAAGTCTTGGAATAGCTTCTTTTAAATTTTTAGCTTTAATGGTAAAAGTAATAAACTTTCGTTTAATCAAACCATTGTTGCCTTTTGCCAATTGATTACGAAGCATTCTACTATATTCCATTCGAATATCATTGAACGGGTCATTCTGCTTTTGTATGCGAATATTGTGCATGAGCCTGTCAGCAAAACCTGTTAAATTTAAAAAAGTCAGTTGGAAATCAATCGTCGAGTCGAAGTAGTTTAAAAACTTACAATAGTCGTCGAAAATCTTTCTTTGATCTTCAGGCTTTGCTAATCGGTAGTTAATGTCAGTAAACTCAATACATTTGTTATAGCGTCCTTCGTCAAGCTTCATAATACCGTCTTGAAAGATCTTGTCGTAAGGTAAGCTATCTTGCGTCGTGTAGACTTCGTTGTCCTCTTTCTTAACGAGTAATTGCAATAAGTTTTGTAAAACTTGAGGAGTCTTTGATTCCGACTTTTTGGCTTTTGTGTTGCCAAAGTCTTCTTTATTTTTCTTCGCTGCGTCGATGTTTGATTTTAGACGCTGTTCTTGCTTTTTTTGGAAATTTTGATTCAAGATGATCTCACCTCTTTTTCTTCTTTTTTGTTTTTCCTTTTATTTTTGTCGTAACTTCTCGCTTACTTTGAGTCAGCGTCTTATAGCGTCGTATGCCAGGTCTAAAATATTTCTGTCGGCACACAATGTAGAGATATTTCTCTAGAGTCATGCCGTCTTTTTTAAAAATACCGGCAACAAAAAAAGGACTTGCAATAATAAACATTAAAATTGAACGCACGTCACTTGGTAAAAAATGACGTGTAAACCAGTAAGCGGGAATTGCAAAAGCCGCTCCTATCGAAAAACAAATCAATTGTCTTTTTGTTAGGTTAAATGCGACTTTAGATTCATACTTTGACAGGTCTCTCGGTACATTTACATAAGCCATTGCTTCCTCCTTTCTTTACGCTGCAGAGACAATCGAACTTGCTGCCGATTTTGTTCTAAAGAGTACAATCACGGCAAGTAAGCTTGCTGCTAGGAACGAGAACATAAATGTCCATGGATTGCCATTTTTTGCTACTGTTAGAGACTGCACGAATACCGACCATGCTCCTAGAGTGATGATAATAAATAAACCTTGCAAGCCTAATGCGACCGCTGATTTGATATAAGAGTCTCCAATATGTCCATATCGGCTCGATGTTAGAGTCGCAAAGGGTAATGCACCTACAGAAATAATAAAGTACATCTCAATAATACGTCCTACACAAATGACCCAAATAACAATGCCTAATGCCCAGACAATCATCTGCATAGCATTAAGTTGCGTGGTAAAAAACATTAGGTCTACTATGCTCATCTTTTCTATACTTGCTTTCATAGCTTCTTGCCCTACCTGGAATTGTTGAATACTAATTCCTGAGGCTGAGCGTATGACAGACTGCATAACATCAAATATTGCCATTGAAAATTCAAAAGCATGACTAACTAAATAAATGGATATCGATGTTTTAAAAATCCATTTAAAAAATATAAAGGTTTCAAAATCATTAAAATTGTTCCTGTCGATAACTAGATGAATTATTTCATAGATCGCAATAAAGGTAATAATTAAGACGGCGATTGGTATAACCGCCGTCTCATTAATGTTTTTTGCTAAATTGTACAAGTCTGAATTATATGCTTGTGGAGTTTGTGATACGACATCGCCTGCTTTCGTCATTTGGTCGTTCATCATCTTCTGCATATTTTCAAAGACCTTCATACAGTTATCGATCATAGGTTGCTTTAAACCGTTAAGGAACTTCTCCGCTAACTGCATAAGCACCTCCTCGATAAAAGGCTATTATTAGCTTGTTTTGTCTTAAAATAAACCCGATAATAGGGGAATTAGTTTCGTTCCAACTAAAACAACGCCACCACCAGCCATTAACTGCTTAATACCTTGCGATTTTGCGCCGGGATTATCGTTCCCATAGCCTTCCAAAAGATTGATTACGCCCCACGCACCGAGACCGGCACCTAAAGCTACTACTAATTGTTGTAAGGTTGTAACTGCACTACTAAAAAATCCCATAATATTCTCCTTTATTTAATCTTTATAATTAAAGCAAACTTCGTACTCTTCGCATTCTTCATCTTCCAGTTCGTCCAATAAATCTTCCCATGCCCTTTCATAGAGCTTAATTTCAACAGTGGTATCTGCCGTTCTTTGAACAAACTTTTTTAGCTTTTCAAGAGCTAAAATGCCCATAGCGCCGACTGTTGTTATAGAGGAGAATGCTACTACCCCTACTGCAACGCCATAAGAAAATTTCTCACGCTGTTTTCTTTTCATCATTACCTTCTTCCTTCTTTATTCTGTCAATATACGTACTCATTACTTGTTTTGGAATCGTTGTTTTCTTTTTTAGATAGCTCATGCTTCTTCTATATAGATATTTTTCGACATCAAAAGCATATTTGTCGTTATAATCGGATAACTGTTTATAACGTTTATGACTTAGTAGATCGTATTTATCACTAAAAAAAGGTCTGGAACCACGAATCTGCAAAATGCACTTACCGCCGTCCATGACGGCTACTTCATCTTGCGTCATTAATGAGCGACCTGTCTTTTGATACGACATACCATAACTCTTTTCTCTTCCTCTATTTTCAGAGTCATTAAATAAGTCTATTGTCTCCTTACCTAACAGTTCTTCCATTTCTTTGGAAGTTGTTTTCTCCTTGCCACCCAGGAAAAGAGTAGTATCGCAGTTCCCAACAATGGTATCTGCTTTTTCTTTATAGAGGTCTTTTAATTGCGATTGGGTCTGAAGAATAACACTAGCAGAAATTCTTCTCGAACGAATCGTAGCAATTAATTTTTCGAAATTAGGTATTTGTCCAATGTTGGCAAATTCATCGAGTAAGCAACGGACGTGGACAGGAAGTTTCCCACCAAACTTATCGTCTGCTCGCTCACACAGTAAGTTAAAGAGCTGAGAATAAAGCATTGCTATAACAAAGTTAAAGGTCGTATCGGTGTCGGAAACAATAATAAATAGAGCAGTTTTACGGTCGCCGATTTTATCTAGTTCAAGGTCGTCGTAAGACATAATTTCTTTTAATTCGTCTATATCAAAAGGAGCTAATCGCGCACCGCAAGAAATTAAAATGGACTTAGCAGTTTTTCCGGCTGCTAATTTATACTTCTTATATTGACGGACTGCAAAGCAGTCTTTTTTCCGCTCTTCAAGTTCTTCAAACATGATGTCGATAATGTTTTTATAGCTTTCGTCCTCTTCACTTACCTGAGAATTGTCGATCATATCCACTAATGTTCCAAAGTTTCGATCTTTCTCTTCAAGTTCAAATACGATGTAGGCAATTAATGCACAGTAAAGTAGACGTTCTGCTTTAACCCAAAAGTCTTCTCCTGAGTGACTGCCTTCACCTTTTGTATTAATCATCAGAGTATTTACAAGCTTTAAGATGTCTTTTTCTGTTCTTACATAGGCGAAAGGATTATAGTGCATGGACTTTTTAAAGTTGATTGTATTAAACACTCTAATTTGATAAGCTTCACGCACTGCTTTCTTCTTGCCTTTTTTATCTTTTTTAGTCACAATCTTGCCACGAGCAAGCATTTTTCCCGTCTCCGTCAAAAGACTGCCTTTCGGGTCTGTTATAACGTAGGAGCTATGCTGTTGCATAATATTAGGTTTTACATAGAAGCGTGTTTTACCTGAGCCAGAACCGCCGATTACCAGAACATTTTTATTTCTCTCGAACTTCTTTTTACTCACCGGCATTCTTTCTTCCATAGTTAATGATTCTGTCTTTGTCAGAATAATATTCTCGTCAGGATCGCTGCTATTAATGTATGGCTTGATATCTTTATGATCTGCCCATTTCGCAGAGCCATACTCTTCACCTTTCCGAAACTTCTTCGCATTTTTAGCTTTCTGCCATACGATGATTCGAATGAGTACACTTGCAGCTAAGGCATAGAGTGTAAATTTTCCCAAGGGTATAAGTGGAATTTCAGTATTAAAACACATCGCCAGATTTTTAAATGCAAACCCAAAGGAAACACGATCGATTAAAAAGAAAAGTCGATTAAAGAAAAAGAAAAATAGTATATAGGGGAAAATCAACGCAAACAGCGTTTTCTTATTGACTTCTCTCAAATCCTGTATTTTAGAATCCACATAATCCTGAATGTCTTTTGAAATTTGATTGATAATATCCATAAATAGCCCTTTTTAAGTAAAAGAATAGGAAGAGGGAATATCCCCCTTCCCATCAAGTACTATCTTGCAATGTGAACGGTAACCGTTCTATTGTCTTTGTTCCACTCAATGTCTTGGTTAATACCGTCATCGGTATTGCCATTGGTTACTTCGAATACCTTCGAAATATCTGTTAGCGGTACAAAGATTCTGTCTTGTACGATTTCAGGTTTCGCAGAAAGTTCTACCGATTTTCCGCCTACCTTAATGGTCTTACCTTCGTCGATATTGATTATTGCTTCCATACCGTCTTTGGCGAAGGTAGCAGTTCTTGTTCCATGATCCCACTTAACATCAGCACCTAGTACATTTGCTACATACCGGAGCGGTAACATAGTTCTGCTGTTGCGAATGAAGGGGCTAACGTCCATTTTGTAGATCTTAGTATCTTTATTCGTTGCTTGTGCATATTTGTTGGAGTCAATCATAAAGACGTATTTTAATGCAGTGTATTCGCCGTCTTTACTAATTGTTTCCTCTTCAATCAAGGTTCCGCCAATTGCTTTTTCTACCTTATCGATAAAGTCTTTTAAGGACTTGATGTTTTTGCCGAGCAACCCATTGATATGCTTGTCGTCAAAAATAAAGTTTTCGTAAGGTTTCAAGGTTTCTTTTAAATCCTTAATCGCTTGTTTTACTTCATCATCTTTTGCATCTTTTTTGGCAAAAATATCTTTAGCCTTCTTAATTGCTTCATCGAGTTTTTTGTTTTCTTGTTCGCTTAGACGTTTACGATCAACTTTATCCGCTCTATCGAGTTCTTTCTTTAGTTCCTTCTTCAGTTCGGAAAGGTTGGAATCGTGGTTTGCCTTTGCTTCTTCACGTAGTTTAGATAGCTCTTTATCTTTTTCAGCACTTGCTGTTTTTTCAGCTTTCAGGCTGTCTTGAAGTTTTTTAACTTCATCGGCAAGTTTTGCATTATCAGCTTTTGCTTGTGCTAATGCTTCTTCAGCTTTCTTTAAAGCGCTTGCGTCAACGGACTTACCGTCGATCAAATCTTTAATTTTTGCTTCAAGGTCTTTTACATTACCTTCTAGCTTTTTAGCGTTTGCTTCAAGTTCAGCAATCTTGGCTTCTTTTTCAGCGAGTTCTTTCGCTAAACCTTCTTTTTCTTTATTCAAGGCGTCTTTTGCATCGTTGTTGTCTTTAATTGCTTTTTCTAACTCTGCGATCTTAGCGGTGTCTTGATTACCTTTTGCTTTTTCGTCGGCAAGTTGTTTTTCAAGGTCTTTACCTTTCGCATCTCTGCCGGCAATTTGATCATTCAGTGCTGCAATTTTGTCAGCAAGTTCTTTCTTGAGGTTATCAAGTTCAGATTTGGAGTCTAACAGATTTTTGTTAGCTTCTCCTAAATCCTTCTTCATTTCATCAAGCTTAGCTTGCAGTGCTTTAATGAGTTCGGATTGACTTCCGACTTTATCATTCAATTTACCGATTTCGGCTTCTTTTTCTGCAATTGCTTTTTTTAATGCGCTAAGGTTATCTGCAAGCTTTTGATTTTCTGCTTTTGCCTTTTCTAATTGATCTTGGAGAGCTTTCATAGTTTCGGCATCAACAGCTTTACCACTAATTAGATCTTTAATTTTTGCTTCAAGGTCTTTTACATTACCTTCTAGCTTTTTAGCGTTTGCTTCAAGTTCAGCAATTTTAGCTTCTTTGTCGGCGAGTTCTTTTGCTAAACCTTCTTTTTCCTTATTCAAGGCGTCTTTTGCGTCATTGTTATCTTTGATCGCTTTTTCAAGTTCAGCAATCTTCGTGGCGTCTTGATCGCCTTTTGCTTTTTCAGTAGCTAATTGTTTTTCAAGGTCTTTGCCTTTAGCATCTTTATCTGCAATTTGACCGTTAAGATTAGTGATCTTGGCTTCTAATTCTTTTTTAAGATTTTCTAAGTCGTTTTTAGATTTAGCAAGCTCTTTGTTTGCTTCTTCTAGATTACCTTTCAGCCCATTGAGCTTTTCTTGAAGTTGCTTAATGACTTCGTCGAGATCGCCAATTTGCTTATTGAGTTTGTCAATCTCAGCCTTTTTGTCATTAATTGCTTTTTCAAGCTCAGCAATTTTAGCCCTGTCTTGTTCGCCTTTCGCTTTTTCAGCAGCCAGTTGTTCTTCAAGTTTGCTAAGTTCGCCTTTTTTGGCGTTCAATTGATCTTCCAGGCTTTTAATTTCGGCATTCAGATCTTTTACTTTTACAGTAACAGCTTGACCGTCTTCGCTAACAGTAATGTCATCAGTAGAGAGTAACTTGTAACCAAAGAGTTCAGGAATTTCCGTCAATTTAATTTTACTTCCGGATTCAACGGACATTTCTTTTGTAGCTACAGTTTTACCGGATTCGTCAACGTAGTTAAGAGTAACCTTAACAGCTGCTTCTTTTACATTAACCGTTACGTCATAGTCTTTACTTAACTCTTTAAATTCGACAGGTACGTCTACTTCTTTCGTCGATTGATCTTTAAATGTGATTTTTGCTTTCGCATTTTTCCTTTCCGCCGGTAAAGTTACAGTGATAGCTCCGGTTTGCTTTCCAACCTTACTGGTGTCTACAGGAGTCTTTTCTTCGATTTTAACTCCTTCTTTCGGATTGGTAATCGCTTGGGTTAAGTCTGCCTTTTCGCCGGGCTTAACTGTTAATTCCTTGATTTCAGGTGTATATGCTGTACGCTCAGGTCGAGATACAACGTCTACCTTTGCACCTTCAGGCAGATTGTCAATGGCACCTTTAATATCGTCGTCGCTTTCTGATTTCGCTGTATTAACAGTCGGATCAGTCGGTGCCTCACCTTTTAAAACATACCAGAATCCATCTTTTTCACCATTGTTAGGATAGGTTCCTTTAGGAGCAGTAACATCTTCGATATAGTTAGATTTCGAAGACACCTCTTCTGCCCCTACAATTCGATATAGATCTCCCAAATATTCAGCATTTGGACTACTCTTAGATACTGTTACTCTTCCATTTTTTATAACTTCAACTTGACTTATATCAGCTAAAACAAAGGAATGCATTCTAATTTCTGGAGAAAAATAGTCTCCCTTTGGATAAGCGTCGTTGTCAACAATATAATCTGCACCAGTTGTATAAAGTGTACTTGGCAGTTCACCACTAACTGGACCACCGTAACTTGCTTCAAAGTACTTTTGATATGGTTGAGATAGTTTTACCATATTTCCAGGCACAATAGTGGCTTTTAAATATCCATCAACTTTAATACCCGGAAAACCGCCTCCTATTTCCCCAATGCCTTTATATACTCCATAGTTTCCATTAGTAGCAAATGATCGGATGTCTCCCAGTTTAGGTTCTCCGGACTCTGTTTTACTTACATTATATTTTCCCCATATATACTGTTTTGATTGAACGTTCTTGTTTGTACCTGACTCTACCTTTGCTCCTTGATTAGTTCCTTGAGCAAAACTTTGAATAGGTAAGCTCGGTGCAAGCATTAATCCCGCAAGTGCCAAACTAAGTGCTTTCTTTCGTGTAATTTTTTTCACCATTATTATTTCCTCCTTGGATAGTTAACTAATATTTATAATAAAAGGCTTTCGCCTGAATTTTAGTTTCGATTCATTCCTCGGTCTTTTTGTTTTAACTTATCTTCTCTATTAGCTGCTTTTTCTCGTAACTCATCACGAATTTCTTTAGCAGCATTATAGCGTTCTTTATAAGGTTTCCTGTCGCCTTCACGCTCTCGTTTTGCCTCTAAACCTTGATACGTTCTTTTCAAAACCTGATCTACTTGTTTAGTGTCTTTAGCGTGAAAGTACAGTCGAAACTTTTCATCATCAATAGGTGCAACGGCAAATTGAATACCTTCCTTATCACAGGCTTTTACTAATTCTTCTTGCAGATCAGTAGATATAACCTGTTCTTGATCAAGTTGACCATTCATTTTCTGTCGTTCCTCCCATATTTTCATGTCGTCATACGTGGCTTTTTGTACTGGCGATGAGTTGATATTTGTAAAAAGCTTTCTGGATAAATCCAGAAAAAACATTACTTTACGTCTATCATGCACACTATCAGCTAAGCCTTCTTGTATGCCCATTCCCATGAGATCACCTACCTACGAGTTATAATTTGATTTTCTTGCTGCCAACTATCGATTGTTCTTTTGACTGCAAGTAGGAAATCTTCCCACATTTCATCAGGATCGTCATATGAAGCAAAGTCTATACCGACGGTTCCTAATGCTTTTTCGTAAATTTCAGGATCAACATCATTCCACGAGTTCTTTAATTCAACTTCACGAATAAACTCATTTGCGGAAAGAGGTTGCCACTCATCATAGTCCATTCCTTTAAACGATACGCACCACTCCTTTGGGTCTTTCGCACTCTTAAAAACACGGTCTAACAAAAAATCATTAATCATCTAAATTCACCCTTCTTACGTCGTACAACGAGAAGTATTAGCTTCCCTCACTATCTATGCTATACGGACAAAACGCCCAAAACGGACAAAAAACGGACAAAACGGACAAATTTAAAAATACCTTTTAATGTAACGGTCGTGTATTTTACGGGCATAGCTTTCATCATTACTCCCCATTTCTCCGGATATCCGCTTCCAACTAGATTTGTCGATATATCGTCTTGTAAAAACATAGCGGACTCGATCGTCCTCGATTGTCGATATAAATGACTCAATTTTATAAAGAGATTCGACTGATTTATTCAGCCTTTGTGTTAATAGCTTCTTCAAAGCAGTCGTGTAGTCTGATTGAGTTTCCCTACCACGAATTGTTATGTGCATTTTCTGAAAAGGAAACGAGCTATTCGAACCGACGACAGTATCTGTAACCTCTGCGTCGAGATTATCTAGTCGTTCAGAAAGTAATTTAATTTCCCGCTTTAAACAGTGATACTGGCTTAATTGATCTTTCGTTAATGTTAAGTTCGGCAAAATCCTTGCTCCTTTCCTCATAACGTAAGCCGACCGGTAAACGCATAAAGCGTTCGTCTGCTTTTTGTTTTTCTTCCATGCTCTGATAGATCATTCTAAAGTTCGCTCTTTCCTGAGCGATATTTTGTGATAGGCAGCAATTTTGAAATCCTAATCTTCTAGCAGCTTCTGCCGTCATAGAATCTTCAGATTGTAGCCAATTCATAGCTTCAATTTCACGAGACGCACCAAACCGTTGTATTGCTCTCTGGACTAGTTGCCATGCCTCAGACCAATCTTTATTCGGCAAAGATTTGGGACTGCACAACTCGTAAATGTCGGATATAGCCGGAGGGAACCTCTCGGTATTAATCCAAAACTCAATAGCGAGTCTTCTTTTTTCAGGATCCAGTACCGACAATTTGCGATGCCACAACTCCATCATTGCGTGATCAGTTAAAAATTTATATTGTGGATAAGCCGCTTTTAGCACACTTAAACATTCCGCTACAGCCCTGTCGTCATCACTAATTGTCATGACACACCTCCACGCCATTCATAAAAGTCCGCCACTTCATCGACAACAGTTTTAGGTGTATGATTCATAGTATTTTGCTGATGAACCGGTAATATTCTTTTCCAACCGTTCACCATGGACTGCTTGAGGACATCGATCATTTCTTTTTCCGTCGAACCTATCTCCTTTAATTCGTCAAGAAACATTGGCAATATAGACGGAGTTATAGCAGCACCTAACTCTTTTCGATAAGCAATAAAGTTAAATAATGCGTCCTGAAGTTCAAAGTTTGAGGTAAAGAAAAATACGAGATTCGTAATTTCATTCTCATCTGATTCCTCGTTTTTTTCGACTGAATTAAATTTTTGACTTCCCCCGGCGATTTCTTTATTGGGGTTATTTATACTATGTTTTAGATTAATACTTTCTTTATCTCTACTTTCTTTATTATATAAAGCAGTCTTTTTGACTGATCTGGTCATTCCGTTTAACTGATTTGGTAATTCAGTTTGACTGATCTGGTCATTCGCTTTGACTGATCTGGTAATTCCTTTTGACTGATCTGGTAATTCATCTTGACTGTATGAATCCTCTGAGCAGTCATTTTGAAGACCCTGTTCATTCATTTTGACTTCATCATTTTGTGGCACTGGATCCTCTGGAGCTTGTTCATTTTCACCAAAAACTATTTTTTCGATTGCGTCGTAGTGAAGCTTTAAATATCTCCTTTGTGGAAAACCGTCGAACTTGACTGAAAGTATTCCCATATCTTCAAATTCTTTAAGTAGCCTGTATTGCTTCGATTGCGAGAAACCGGACATGTTTTCTATTGAGCTGACTGTTTGATAAAACCAACCCTCATCGTCGCCTTTTTTAGAAAACATCTCTTCTCCTTCAGCAAGAATGCTAAGAAGATAGGCTCTGTCTAATCCGAGAACTTTCAAAACTTTACGATTAATCGCAATAAATCCTGACCACCCAAGAAGAAGTTGTTTTAGGCTATTTTGCATATACAAGATCCTCCTTAAAAAACGAAAGATCTTTCTAATTCTTCCGCAAACTCTATAAGATCATCAGGCTGTTTACAGTGCAAGAATCTCCACTCTCGAAATTCCTTTGTTGAAATCAATCCGTATTCAACAGCTTCATTTATCGTGGCTAAAGCATCTGAATAGCTTTCGTACCACTTATAAACGTTATAGTCATCTGTATAAAACCACGTTTTACTTTCTCCGGGCATCATAATCTTTTCGACCGAATCATCAATTATTAGTCTCTCAATAGTAACGTCATCATAATCGATTGAATCCCAGTTTATTAAGTCATTTAAACAATATGCTTTCATATGACTTCCTCCAATTCATTCAAAGTCCTCCGGCACATGTCACGTGTCTCAATAAGGCTCTTTATAATATCTTCATTCCAATTGCATTTGCACTTGTCGTTAAGGGCGAGATCGACAGCGAAAATAACGCTAACCAGTTTTAGTCTTATATAGTTCGCTCTTTCTTTTGAGGTTACTACCATAGCCAACCACTATCTTTCCAAGTAGTCATTTAGAGCTTTTTTCGTGATAATTCTCTTTTGTGGTGTCACTTGCTTATAATCAAGTTCTCCACTTTCCATGAGGCGGTATAGCTGAGTCCTTCCGATACCGCTATATCTAGCAGCTTCTTTTACGGACAAACCATATTTGTTATTTTCAACTAATAGATTTTCTATATTTTGTAATTGCTTTTTAACTTCATTAAATCCAACGTCATTCAATGCAACTGCTTCCATATTTAACTCCTTATTTGTCGTTGTTTAGCATAAAACAACATAGTGATTTAACAATAATTTCAACTCGGTAACGCCAAAAAAGAATTAAGAAAAATGTACATCTTATTTTGCAATCCGTTCTATATCTCGAACTTTTGCAGTAAGAAATATTCTGTCACATCAGAAATACCTAAAATGTAGGATATCTTTAGGATTTCACTTGTTTTAAACTCTGTTAAACCATTTAATTTATTGGACAGTGTACTTACAGGAATTCCTGTATTTTTAGACAACGAACGAATGGTAAATCCCTTTTCAGCCATTAGTCCTTTTAATTTATTGTAGGATACTTCCATAATATTTCCTCCTTTGGACAGTTCTATATCTCGAACATACATTTATATTAGCAATGCTATAATTAAATGTCAACCTATATTTCGAACTTTTTTCTTTTTATTACGTGCAACGATTGAAATTTCGAACACCCTTTGATAGACTATATGTACAGGAGGTTGTTAGATGAAAAAACAAGAAAATCTAAAAAACTTTGGTGCCAGAGTTAAAAAGGCTAGGCTCTCCAAAGACTGGTCTCAGGAAGAACTCGCTAATAAACTTGGTACTAGTAAAAGTGTTATCTCCGGATATGAGTCTGGACGTAATGATCCAGCATACTCTATGGCACTTAAAATAGCCGAGAAATTAAATGTTTCTATAAACTGGCTCTTCTATGGCAATGAAGACTTTAATAATATTACTAATGCCATAAATCCACCTTCCACGAAGCAATACCCTTTAATAGGAACCATTGCTGCAGGTGTACCAGTTTTAGCTGAAGAGAATATAGAAGAATATATTAGCCTAGATAAAAAAATCAACGCTGATTTTTGTCTTAGAGTCTCTGGTGACTCAATGGTGCTTTCTTACATTTTTGATGGTGATATAGTCTTTATTAGGCAGCAACCTGACGTCGAAAATGGCGAAATCGCTGCTGTTCTTATCGATGACTCTGCGACATTGAAGAAGGTCTACAAGCATGGAAATGATGTAGTTGAACTTCGAGCAGAAAACCCAAAGTATAAACCTATGCTTTTTGATAACCACTCAAACATTTCAATTATTGGTAAAGCTGTTTATAAATTAAGTAAGATATAACTGATTTATAGTAAGTAAATAAAAAAGCCTCCAGTCGACTGACTGGAGGCAAGCACCTTCGCATGAAGGTACTGGTGACACATTTATCTTATCATGCGAAAGTGCCTATATCAAGATTTGTAAGACTTTACTTTCTAGATATGAGGTGACATTATGAAAAAAATCAAAAGAGCCAATGGTGACGGAAGTATCTGGACAGAAATACGCAATGGACGAGTTTATTATCGTGGAGCTGTCACAATTGAAGTAGATAATAATGGCAAAGCAATTAGAAAAACCGTCGGCGGGTATGATCGCCAAACAGTCGTTAAAAAGCTACGAGAATTTCAGGTCTTAGCAGATAAAAATATTCTTATCGAACCTTCAGATGAAGTTTTCGCAGACTATTTTAAACACTGGATCTTTTCTTCCAAAAAAGAAAAAATTATGCCAACAAGTTTTCAAAAATATGAAACGGAATATAGATTACGAATTAAAAATTCTACACTTGCTAAAATCAAAATGAAAGACTTAAAAGCAACTCACCTACAATACCACTTTGATGATTTACAAAAAAATATCCACTCCCCACAATACAAAAAAACTATAGAATTATAAAGCATTGTCTTGACTTCGCAATGAATCATGAAGATATTTATAAAAATCCCATTGCCTCAGTCACGATACCCAAACGCAATTCGAAAATAAAAAAACGATCTATGCCTATGACGGCAGAACAACAACAAAAATTTGTTTCCAATTTAAAAAACACTTCTCTAGATAATTTCATATATATGTCGCTTGCCACTGGTGGTCGTCTTGCCGAAATTACAGCACTAACTTGGGAAGACTATACTGGACACTCTATTATAATCAATAAACAATATAGAAAAAGTGCTGAGATTAAGGAAAATGGAGAAAAAACCTGGCACAGAGAAATAAGCGTTCCCAAAAGCGACACCAGTATACGAGAAATACCGGTTACAGATACTACTATAAAAATGTTGAATCGCCAAAAGGAAATTACCTTAAATTTAAAACGAGACTCTGACCATTTTATAGACCGGAATTTAATCTTCCCAGACGATAAGGGAAATTATATTGAAAGTAAGCGTCCCACAAGAAGAGTTAAAACAATTTGCGAAAGTATCAATCTACCTACTTTTACATTCCATGAGCTTCGCCATAGTTATGCTACTAGGCTTTATGAACAAGGCGTTCCTGTTCGAACTATTCAATTGCTGTTGGGACATTATGATATACGAACAACGGAAATTTATGTAACAGTATTAGATGATTCTAAAAAATCGGCAGTCGATTTATTAGACGGCATTATATGAAACTATGCTTTCAGTGTGCAACGGAGTGTGCAACCGTTCGAGATTATTTGAGATAAAATGAAAGCCACTTGCTATTTCAAAAATAACAAATGGCTTAAACATGCGGTTTCAAGATTATTTGAAACCCTTTGAAATTGTATGGTGGAGACGGCGGGGGTCGAACCCGCGTCCGAGAACTCTTCCACCGAGGTTTCTCCAAGCTCAGTTTTTCTTTAAATTTCCCTTAAGGCGAAAAGAAAAACAAAAGGTCGCATTAAGGTAGCTTCATAAATTCCGGCATCGGGGCAAAGCTTGACCGATGACGTTTCACCACTGATTTGACACTTCCCTAAGCCGTGGTCCTCTTAGTTCCGTGGGTAGCGTAATTTACGCTGCCAGTGCTACGTTGTTTTCGTTAGCATTTAATTTTTTGAGCCATTTTTACGTTGCCTGACTCATCAACGGCTTGCTACCCCGGGTTCCGAATCCCCGTCGAAGCCATTTCGTCCCCATGGGTATCTACCAGAATATCGTTTTTTGCCCTATCTGTCAATCGCTCGCGAAAAAAGACCCGGCACTGCCGAGTCTCTCATCAGTTTGTCGTATCGAAGTTTTCCACCAAGTCGCCGCCTTTGGTGTAGAGATAGTGGTACAATCCGCCCTTGGCCATGAGCTCTTTGTGGTTTCCCCGCTCCACAATGCCTTTGTCTTTTTCCATGACCAAAATGGTGTCGGCGTTTTCCACGGTGGAGAGCCGGTGGGCGATGGTAATGGAGGTACGGCCTTCGGTGAGGGCGTCCAGGGAATGTTGGATGATCATTTCGCTTTCGTTGTCCAGGGCCGAGGTGGCTTCGTCCAGAATCAAGATGGACGGGTTTTTCAAGAAAACGCGGGCGATGGAGATCCGCTGTTTCTGTCCGCCGGAAAGCTTTACGCCCCGCTCGCCCACGTGGGTTTGAAAGCCTTCTTCCAGATCCATGATGAAGTCGTAGGCGTTGGCCAGCTTCGCCGCTTCCATGACTTCCTCGTCGGTGGCTTCCGGGCGGCCGTAGCGAATGTTTTCCACGACATTGGTGTTAAAGAGGTACACGTCTTGTTGCACCATGCCGATGCTTTTTCTCAGGCTCTGTAAGGTAAGGTCACGCACGTCGTGGCCGTCGACTTTCACGGCGCCGTGATCCACGTCCCAAAAGCGGGGAATGAGATTGCAGATGGTGGTCTTTCCCGCGCCGGACGGGCCCACCAGAGCCACTTTCTCTCCCGGGCGAATGGCCAGATGGAAGTCGTCCAGCACCTTGAATTTGCCTTCGTAGGAAAAGTCCACGTGCTCGAAGGCGATGGCGCCCTCGGCGTCCACCAAGTCCACGGCGCCGGCTTTGTCCTTAATGTCGCTTTCCGTGGCCATGATTTCGTTGAAGCGCTCGATGCCGGTGAGGCCTTTTTGGAAGGTTTCGGTGAAGTCGATAATGCGCCGCACCGTGGCCACCATGGTGGTGACGTACATAATGTAGGCCACCATGTCGCCGGGAAGAATTTCCCCCGCCATCATGCACCAGCCCCCGGCGATAATGACGATGAGATACATGATGCCGTCGAAGTTTCGGGTCACGGCGTTAAAGCCCGCCATGGCTTTGTAGTATTCCCGCTTGGTTTCCAAAAAGCGGGTGTTTTCGTCGTCGAAGCGGGCCTGTTCGATGTCTTCGTTGGCGAAGGATTTCGTGACGCGAATGCCGGAGATGGAATCTTCAATGGTGGCGTTTAAATCCCCCATTCTGGCCCGCTGCTTCCGCTGCGCTACCAGCATGCGGATACGAAATTTCCTGGCCGCAACAAGCATAATGGGGATCATCAAATAAAGGACCAAGGTGAGCTTCACGTGAATGGATACGAGGATCACGAAGGTGGTGATGACTTTTACCGCGGCGATAAAGTATTCTTCCGGCGCGTGGTGGGAAAATTCCGTAATGTCGAAAAGGTCGTTGGTGATGCGGCTCATGATCTGGCCCACTTGGGTGTCGTTGTAGTAAGAGGCGCTCAGGGTCTGCAGATGATTGTACACATCCCGGCGCATGTCTTTTTCGATGTTTGCCCCCATCATGTGGCCGATGTTGGTCATGTAGTAGGCGGCGATAATTTCCACGGCCTTAATGACGAAAAATAAAAGGGCCAATCGGGCGATTAAATGGGGCGTAATAAGGTCGATGTCTTTCACGCCCAGATTGGTTAAATGGCGCAGGATCATGGGCAAGGTAATTTCCGAAACGGTGGTGAGCCCGGCGCATAGAAGATCGGTAAACAAAATGCCTCGATACGAGGCAAAGTAGGGTTTAATGGATTTAATTTTCGAAGAAAATGTCATAACACACCTTTCTGTCGGTTTTTAAATAATCAGAGAAATGAAATAAAGTGCCAGTAAGTGGGCGGGATAGAAGATGTAAAAGAACCAGCGGCCGCCCCGGCCCCGCTTGCCGTTGTATTGATAGATCAAGGGCAGGGACAAATACACCGTGCCGTACAAGGGCGCTTCGAAGAGAAAAGCGAAAATGCCCATCACCATGGTGCGGCGGCGATCGTTGCAGACCAAATAAAACAAGACCATGGCGATAATGCCCGCAAGGCCGTAGTCGAATTTCAAGACTTCGGCGAGAATGGCCGCGGCGATAAAGAGCGCGGCGGCGTAAGCTTGCTTTCTTTTTTTGTCTCCGTCGAGAATTTTCTTTATCCCGACGATGGTGGCCACACCCATAGCCAATTCAAAGAGCACGTTTTGGTGATCCCAATAAAAAATCTGCCCGAAGAGGCCCAAATCGAAGGGCACTTCGGCGATGAAGGCAAAGAGCAAAAGTCTCTGAATTTGTTTTTTATAGTCCCCGCTGAGCAAGATCCCCTGGACGAGAAAAAAGCAGAAGATGGGAAAGGCGATGCGCCCGGCCAAAGTCGCGATGGTGGCGAGAAGGCTCGCCGTGGGAAGGCCCGAGAGGACGGGAATGCCCCACGAATTCACCACATAAGCCGGCGTAAAGCCCAGGCTGTTTAATGCCACGCCCTGGCTCAGGTGGTCGAAAAACATAAACACACAGGCGATCATCTTCAGGGCGTTGCCGGAAAGGCCCTTTTCCCTGTGCCATGCGGCCAAAAGGCTATCTTTTGCCTGAGGCGATAAAAGCCTATTCATCTTTATCCTCCAATAAATTCTGGTAGTCCATGTCGTAGGTCGCCACCAGGGCGTACTCCGGATGGTCCTTTTCCACCTTCCACTTTAATTCGGCGTCGATGTCCTTGGCCTTGCCCTCCAAATCCATGGGCAGAAGCACGTCGAAGATTAAATTCAGGCCGTCCTTGCGAGTGACGATGCGAAAATCGTGGAGATCCAGGCGGGGATCCACTTCCCGGAGCTTCTTCTTCACGTAATCGTAAAGGGCGTTGCTCCTCGGATCGTCGAAGCGAATGGGGTCGATGTGGATGGTCGTGGCCATGTGGTACTTGGCTTCGATGTCCCGCTCGATTTCGTCGATGTCCTGATGAATTTTCATGACGTCGTCTTGGCTGTTGACCTCCACGTGGAGGGTGAGAAATTGATTGTTGGCGCCGTAGTCGTGATACATCATGTCGTGGACGCCCAAAGCCACCGGGTAACTCTTAATGTCTTTCATAATGGCGCGTACCAGCTCCGAATCGGTTTTTCTGCCCAAAAGGGAATCCACCGTCTCCTTCAGACTGTCCCAGCCGCTTTTTAAAATAATCCCCGCCACAATCAGGCCCATCCATCCGTCGATGTTCACGGAAAAAAAGTGATAGACCACAAGGGAAAAAAGAACCGCCGCCGTGGCAAACACGTCGCCCCGGGCGTCGTAGCCCGTGGCCACGAGAAGCTCCGAGTCCATGGCCTCGCCGAGATCCACATTGTAGCGATACAAAAACACCTTCCCTACCATGGCGAAGATGAGAACGCCTACGGCGAGGACCGATGTTTCCATGACCTCGGGGTGAAGGATGGTCTTTTCCGATTCCCACAAAAGGCTGAGCCCGGTCCAGATGATGATCAGGCTCACGAGAAAAGAGGCCAAATATTCCATGCGGGCGTGGCCGTAGGGATGGTTTCTGTCCGCCGGCATGGCGGCAAAGTGAAAGCCCCCGAGGGCGATCACCGAACTCATTAAGTCCATGGTGTTGTTTAAACCGTCGGCGATCATGGAAATGGCGCCGGCCAAGGTGCCGATGACGATTTTCGACAGGGCGAAGAGAAAGTTCAGCACGATGCCCAAAACGGCGGCTTGTCTGCCCATGGCGCTGCGCACGGCCTGATCTTTGGGATCCGGCATTTTTTTCTGTATCAGTTTATCCAGCATAAATTCCTCACATTAAAGGTTAAAGGGCGCTCTGGGATTCCGGCCTCAGATCCATCTTCAGCTTCGTCATCTTCAGGCCCTGCATTTCGTTTACCGTAAACAGAATGTCGCCGTAGCGCACCACATCCCCCTGTTTGGGAATGCGGTCCAAGAGCTCGATGACGAAGCCGCCGATGGAGTCGGACTTTTCGCTTTCCAAGCTCATGTGGAAGTAGTCGTTGATTTCGTCGATTCTCAGCTCCGGATCCACTAAATACACGCCGCTTTCCAGAAAAATCACGGCGGAATTTTCCAAATCGTACTCGTCGTCGATATTGCCTACGAGCTCTTCCAAAATATCTTCCATGGTAATAATGCCGCTGGTGCCGGCATACTCATCCACCACCACGGCGATGGAGAGGTTTCTCGCCTTGAGCTCGCGGAAAATGCGGTCCGCCACGGCGCTTTCGCCGATAAAATAAGGATCGCGAAGGATCTCTCTCAGGCAAATCGCTTCCCCTTGGGCCAAGAGACGCACCACATCTTTCATGTACAGGATGCCGATAATGTGGTCGATGGAATCTTCGTAGACGGGGATGCGGCTGTAACGATTGTCTTTTAAAAGCTCAAAAATTTCCTCTTCCGTGGCCTCCACGTCCAGGGCCACCACAGAAGTGCGGGGCTTCATCATGTCCGAGGCCGTGGCCGAAGAAAAGTCCAGGACATTGTCGATGTAGGCGCGCTCTTCCCGCTGTAGAACCCCTTCTTCTTCCCCCACTTCCACCAAAGCTTTAAATTCTTCTTCCGTAATGGTGGGGGCTTCATCCACGTGAGAAAACAGCCATTTCGTCACCAGGCCCGATAAGGCCGTCAAGAGAAAGACCACGGGCTTAAAGATCGTCGTAATCCTCGAAATGGGCTTCGCCACTTTTCGGCTGATCATTTCCGGCTGTTGTTGGGCGGCGGTTTTCGGCAGCACCTCCCCAAAGATCAAGACCAAAATCGTCATGACCACCGTGGCTACCACCGGGCCGCTGGCGCCGAAAAGCTGCGTGAAAAACACCGTGGCCACCGCCGAAGAGGCGATGTTCACGATATTGTTTCCGATTAAAATACTGGAGATCACATCTTGGGGCTTTTCCAAAAGCTTCAAGACGGTCATGCTTTTTTTGTCCCCTTCCGTGGCCCGTTGGCGCAGGCGAATTTGATTCACCGAGGTGAGCGCCGTTTCCGACGAGGAGAAAAAGCCCGACAAGGCGATCAGGATCACCACAATCGGTATATAAAACCAAACATCTTCCATTTAATTCGCTCCCAAATTTCCTTCAAATACGTAGCGGTGATTTTTTACATCCAAGACCTTGGCCCGAAGGGTGCCCATGTGCTCCGGCATAAAAGCGTTGGGATCCAAGACGATTTCCCGTTGCGCCGGCAAAAGCTTGAGTCCCGGAATGGACACGGCCTCCTGCGCCATGGAAAGGGCCGCCCCTTCCGGCAAAGGAAGGCGCCCCAAATTTAAACGCTCCAACTTCATGTGCACGGTGCCGTCTTCATGGGCCACAGGCCGGGTCTTTAAGACCAACTCGCTCTTCATGCCGTAGGCCTGAACGGGTATGCGGAAATAAAAGCCGTCGGCGATAGAAAAGCGGGCATCGCTACCGCTTTCTTTCAACCCGCGGCGCAGGGCGCTTTCCAGGGCCTCTTTCGTCAAGGTGATTTCGTAATTCGATTTTTCTATGGCTACCGTCTCTTCCTCCTGAGGCAAATCCTCGGGCCGCGAAAAAAGAAACAGGCCGAGAAGAACGATGAGGTTCACCGCCAAAAGCAAAAGAAACGCAATTTTCCACGGGCAATTGTGCATGGTACGCTCCTGTGATATGATTTTTTTGTACGCAATCGTACTACGCTTATCATACTATAATACGAAAAACAATTGTAGCAGTAAGGAGGATTTATGCTGGAAAAAATGAACACCCGGCGGTGGATCGCCGTGGGCATCGCCGTGTTGATTTTGGGGATCAGCGCCATTTCAAGCGGCATTAGCGACAAGATCAACAGCGAAGCCCGCATGAAAAAAATGGAAGCATCTCTTATGAATGCCGTAAATGGCATGAACGAAGAAGTCATCGAAGAGGGCGATTCCGCCAATCGCATCGCCGTGATCAGCGTGGAAGGCGCCATTATGAACGTGCCCCAAGCTTCTTTTCTCACCGAAAGCTACGACCACAAGGCCACATTAAACGCCTTGGACGACATCCTTGAAGACGACACCATTAAGGGCGTGCTCTTGAAGGTGAACTCCCCGGGCGGCGGCGTCTACGAAAGCGCCGAGCTCCACAAGCGGATCAAAGCCATTGTAGATGGGAAAAAGCCCGTCTACGTGGCCATGGGCAACACCGCGGCCAGCGGCGGCTACTACATTTCCGCGCCGGCGACGAAAATTTACGCCGCCCCCTCCACCCTCACCGGCTCCATCGGCGTCATTATGGGTGGCACCAATCTTTCGGGCCTTATGGATAAATTGGGCATCGCCAATCAAACCATTAAAAGCGCCGCCCACAAAGACATCGGCAGCAACACCCGCCCCATGACCGACGAAGAGCGGGCCATTTTACAAAGCGTCGTCGACGATCTCTACGGCGAATTTCTGAACGTGGTTTCCCAAGGACGCCACATGGACATGGCCACCCTGCGCCCCTTGGCCGACGGTTCCGTCTTTACGGGCAAGCAAGCCAAGCAAAAAGGCCTCGTGGACGAATTAGGCTATTCGGAAGATGCCCTCGCCGCTCTTAAAAAGGCCATCAAATGCGACAACCCCGAAGTCTTTAACTACACCAAGGGATTGGGCGACGGTTTCTTCGCCTCCCTCTTCAGCCAAAAGGCCTCGGACAAGGAATTGGCGGCCAAGCTCGTGCTCGGCGCCCTGGCCGACAACGACCGGCCCATGTACCTCTACGGAGGTGAATAATGAAAGGTCAACACTACGATCCCTTCACCGAAAAGAAAAAAGGCCTCTTTCATCGTGAAAAAGAGGTGCCAAAAGAGACGGAAACAAATGCCAAGGCCATGGCCGAGGCACTGAACGAAAACGTACACGAGAATTTTTCGGACGCGTCTGCCCATCGTGAGGCCCAAATCCGAAATGAAGTCGAGCCAGAAGCTAAGGCGGAGGAAATGGCGACCGATGGGGCCGCAAGCGAGGAAAAAGCCGAAGACCCCACGCCGATTTCCGAGCCCCCACGCGCGCAAGACGGCATCTTCGATCCCAAGCCTGTAAGACGCCGTTACAGCCACCCGATCTCCGCCATGGTGGCGGCGGGCTTTTGGATTCGCACCGTGGCCTTTTTAATCGATGCCATCGTGGCGAGCGCCTTTGCGGGCATCTTCGCATCCCCCGTGAACGCCCTCTTCCTTACGGAAGGAAGCATGGCCGCCAAGGCCGTGAGCGGTTTCTTCTTCTACCTCTACTTCGTCCTCTCCACCTACTTTACCAACGGCCAAAGCCTCGGCAAAATGATCACGGGGATTCGGGTCATTCATCCCGAGGAGCCCCGCCTCTCTTGGACCACCGTGGTGATTCGCGAAGGCTTCTGCCGATTCATTCAAACCACCTTCGTCCTGCTCTACGTCATCACCGCCTTTTCCGAGCGCAAGCGCAACCTCGGCGACTTCCTCTCGGACACCTATGTGGTGAAAGACGCCCTTTATGCCGTGGAGAAAGACGAAGGCGAACTCTTTTACGCCTACGAAAATTAAATCCGGGCATAATAAAACTGCGGTCAAGGACGCCGCAGTTTTTTAGTTGCCCGAAAAAAGGCATAAAAAAAGACCGCCTATTGGCGACCTTCTTTTTAATGGAGCTATCGACGGGACTTGAACCTGCGACCTCTACATTACCAATGTAGTGCTCTACCGGCTGAGCTACGATAGCACCTCAATACCTATATAATTATAGGCGAGGTTTCGTTTTCTGTCAAGTGCTATTTTACATTCTTTTTAATTTGCCTTTACTTCTCCTCTTTTCAGAGGGCACTTCCTTCGTTCCGTCCTTTTCTTCGTCGTAAAACTCATCTTCGTTGTCCGTGAAGATCACCGTGTCCCCGGCACAGAGAATGGTTTCGCCGGAGGGGACGAGAATGTTTTGATCCCGCTGCACGATGAGAATGAGCTCCGTGGGCTTAAAGGGAATGTCCATAATGCGCTTGCCTTGCCAGGGATGGTTCTTGCGAATGGTAAATTCTTCCAAATTGCCGCCCACCTCGTCGAAGTGGCTCTTGCCTCCGATCACCACCACGTCGTCTTTTTCAAGAATCGTATCGCCGCGAGGGACGATGGTTTTTCCGTCCCGCACAAGTTTCGCCACGATAAAGTCGAAGGTCAGATTTAAATCTTTCACCGGCGTGCCCACCAAGTCCTCGTTGTAGACATGAGTTTCCAAAAAGCCCACGTCGCTTCGGTCTTGGTAGTAGTTGAAGGTCTTGAGCACGGTGTCGTTGGGATCCAGCATGTCCATTTTCTTCACGACCCAAGGCAAGAGGGAGCCCTGAATCAAGCTGGAGGCGATGCACACGGCAAAGACGATGTGAAAGAGGTCTCCTACCAGGGGCGCGCCGCTGTTAATGACCATGATGGCAAAGGCGATGGCCGCCGCGCCGCGGAGCCCGGCCCAGCAGAGCACGGCTTTTTGCTTCACCGTGGATTCGAAAAAGGCCATGATGCCGAAGACGGCCGCGGGACGGGCCACAAAGATCATAAACAGGGTGACGGCAATGCCCATAGGCAGCCAGTGGACGAGGACCGACAGATCGGAGAGAAAGCCGATGAGGAAGAAGAGGCTGATCTGCATAATTTCCGTGAGTCCGTCGAAGAAAAAGACCACTTCCCGCTTGCCCATGTACTCCTGATTGCCCACGATGATGCCGAAAAGGTACACGGCCAAATAGCCGTTGCCGTCGAGAACGCCGGTGAGGGAATAGGTGCCCAAGGCCATGGCGAAGATGTAGATGGTAAAGAGCCCTTCTTTTCTGAAGTTCACGTGCTCCGTAATAAAGAAAAACACCCGCGTCATGACAAAGCCGATCACGAGGGCGAATCCGATTTGCTTTGCCACCAAGACGGGAATGGAAAGATCCGATCCCAAGAGAATGCTCAAAAAAATCATGGTCATTGTGTAGGCCGTCGGGTCATTGGAGCCGCTTTCCAGTTCCAAAAGGGGCGCCGAGCGGTACTTCAGGTTCAGATTTTTGCTCTGCAACACGGAGGAGACGGAGGCGTAGTCCGTGGAGCCCACCACGGAGCCGAAGAGCATGGATTCGATCATGGGAAATTTCAGCACGTAGTGGACGAAGAGGCCCGTTACCGCCGCCGTAATGACGACGCCGAGAGAACTCAAGATGACGGCGGGCTTTAAGACGGGCATGCCCATTTCGAGTTTCGTGCCGTAGCCCCCGTAAAACATAATGATAAACAGGGCGAAGGAGGCGTACTGCTCCATAAAGTCGTAATTTTCGAAATTCAGTCCCGCCCGGCTCGCGCCGATCCCTAAGAGGAAAAACAATAGGAGGGCAGGGATGCCGAATTTATGGGAAAAACGAATGGCCATAAGGGCCAAAATAAACACGACGGAGACAAATAGCAACAACTGATTCACGACACACCTCTTTCAAACGCCAGCAAGGCGCGCTTCTTCTCGTCGCCGCCGGCGTAGTGGCCGACGGAGCCGTCTTTGTACACGACGCGGTGACAGGGGACGGCGATGATGTGAGGATTTTTCGAAAGGGCTACCCCCACGGCGCGGGCCGCCCCGGGAGAGCCCACGGCCCGGGCGATGTCTCCGTAGCAGCGCCTCTCGCCGAAGGGGATTTTCTTCGTTTCGGCGTAGACTTTTTTCGCAAAAGCAGAGGACGCTTCCTTAAGGGGCAGGTCGAAGGTTTTTCGCTTTCCGGAAAAATACGCCCGAAGGGCCTGCACAGCTTCTTCACACAAATCGTTTGGATTCGACGGCCCCGCTTCCGAGGCAAATGTGAGGGAGAGAATCAGTCGGTCTGTGGCTTCGATTTTTATCGCGCCCGCAGGCGTATCGATATAAGCAACATAAATCGTCTCGTTTTTCGTTTTCATTTCCCTCCCCCTTTCCGTCCCATTATATCAAAGATCTCCCGAAAGGTCGGCGATGAAGAAATCCCTTTTGTCCCACAAAAAAATCGACAGGTTTCCCCGTCGATTCCTTTTCTTCTTTAGCCGAAGAGCTTTTTCTTCAGTCGGGCGAAAAATCCCGGCGCCTTTTTCTCTTCGCTTTTTATAACCACGCTGCCCTTCTCCTTCGGCCCTGCACCCTTCGCGAAGCGATCGGCTTCTTCGATTAAGTAGTTTTGCGCAATAAAGTTTTCTTTGTTTTCCACATGGGCGTAGCGCTTCGAGGGCAAGAGCTCCCGCCGCTTCACATCGTCTTTAAACATAATGTCCATAAAGTCCAGAATCCGCTTTTTAATGTCCGGATCCAGGATGGGCGCCGCCACTTCCACGCGCTTTCTCAGATTCCGCGTCATGAAATCCGCCGAGGAAATATACACCTCGGCCGCCTCGCCGCGACCGAATTGATAGATGCGGTGGTGTTCCAAAAAGCGTCCCACCAGGGAGTAGACGGAGAGATTTTCCGTGCGCTCGGGAATTTTCGGCACGATGCAGCTGATTCCCCGAACCATCATCTCCACGGTGACCCCGGCGTTGGAGGCTTCGGAGATCTTGTCGATCATTTGCCTGTCGGAAATGGAATTCATCTTCAGGCGCACATAGCCTTCGCCCCCGGCCTTTACCTTTTCGATTTCTCTGTCTATGGCCGCTTCCACTCCTTCAGGCAAGGTCTTCGGGCTCACCCACAAATGGTCGTAGCTGCCGTTTAATTCCCCAATGAGGAAATTGTCGAAGAGGCGATTCACGTCCCGGCCGATGCCCTGATGGGCGGTCATAAGCGCAAAGTCCGTGTAGAGCTTCGCCGTCTTTTCGTTGTAATTGCCCGTGGCGATTTGCGCCATGTAGACGGGCTTGCTGTCCACGACGCGGGTAATTAACAGAACTTTCGAGTGGCATTTAAATTTGTTAAAGCCGTAGATCACGCGGCAGCCGGCCTTTTCCAAATTCGACGACCAGAGAATGTTGTTTTCTTCGTCGAATCGGGCGCGAAGTTCCATTAAGACCAAGACGTCTTTGCCGTTTTCCGCCGCTTCCATGAGCTTTTCCGCCACCAGGGAATTTTTTGCGATGCGGTACAAGGTGATTTTGATGGACACCACCGTGGGATCCTTGGCCGCCTCATCCAAAAGGCGAATGATGGGATCCATGGACTCGTAGGGATAGGACAGAAGAATGTCTTTCGCTTCGATCTGCGCCATCATGGGCTTTTTCTCGTCCACGTAGCGGCTGTTTTTCGGCTCGAAAGACGCATCCACGCTCTCCGGCCCCATTAAAGGCGCAAGCACGTCCACCAGGCCGAAGAGGTAGTCCAGGCGCACCGGGCTCGTCGTGACGAAGACGCGGCTTTCGTCTAAAGAGAGCTTGTCTAAAAGTATATCCAGCACCCCTTGCGTCGGCATGCGATTCAGCTCCAGGCGCACGGGCATGAGGCGCTTTCTCTTTTTCAGCATCTTCTTCATGTGGGAGCGATAGTCTTCGGCAAATTCGTAGTCCTCGTCGTCCCAGTCGATGTCGGCGTTTCGCGTCACGCTCATAATGTAGCTTTCTTCGATGGCGTAGGACTCGAAGAGCATGGCGCCGTATTTTTCGATGACCTTCTCCAGGAGAATGCATTTGTTCTTGTCCAGGCGAATGATTCGATTTAAATTGGGCGGCACCTGAATCACCCCGATGGAGCGCACGTCGTCGCTTTTTTTCCTGAGGTGGTAGACGATGACGATGCCCAGATTGGGAATGTGCGGGAAGGGGTGGGTCAGGTCCACGATTTGGTAATTTAAGTAAGGGCTGATGGTGTTTTCGAAGTAGGGCAAGAGGATTTTTTCCTCGTGCTCCGTCATTTCTTCACTTTCGATGGCGTAGAAGCCCTTGGCGCGGCATTGGTCCCTTAACTCCTCGTAGACGTAATCCTTTTTTTGGTACAAAATCCGCACCTGCTCCATGATGGCGGCGAGTTGCTCGTCCTGATCCATGTCGGATTTATTGTCGATGACCCGCTTGTGGAGCATGGAAAGGTCTGTGAGCGAGCCGACCCGCACCATAAAAAATTCGTCTAAATTTGAATCGAAGATGGACAGAAATTTCATCCGCTCCAGAAGGGGCACCTGCCCGTCCTGTGCTTCGTCCAATACCCGCTCGTTAAAGCGCAACCAGGATAATTCGCGATTTTGAGTGAAAGAAATGTCGTGCATTATTAGCCTCCTATGATTCGGCTGATAACGTACCCCTCCCGGATCCCCGTCTGAGCGACGGCGATTTTTTCCACGTGAAAATACTTGGCGATTCGGTAAAGAATCGAAAGACCGGGCAGCAATGTATGGATACGGTCTGCTTTTACTTTTAATATGATTTCCATTTTTTCTTTCTCTTCAATGTCCAGCAAATGCTTCATCAGGGTCTTCAAATCGTCGGTGTTCATCTCGTCGTTGTCCGGATGCTCGTCGAAAAGGGTGTTGTACATTTTAAGCGTCGCCCGGGCACTGCCGCCGACGGCGCAGAGGATGGGATATTTTCCCCGTTCGATGGCCTGAGCGTTTAAGAGAAATTTTAGCCGCTCGTCCATGGCTTTGCGCTCGTCGTTGGTTAAAAACAAGCCGTCCACGTAGTCGCGAAACACGGATAAGGACCCGATGTCCAGGGAGGCCGAATCCACCACCCGCCCCTCCCGAAAGAGGACGATTTCCGTGGAGCCGCCGCCGATGTCTGCGAGGACGCCGTCTTCGTGGCCCGAAATCGTCCCTTCGGCGCCAACGAAAGCCAGGTGAGCTTCCTCCTCGCCGCTTAGTATTTCGATGTCCATGCCCAGGGCCTTTTTCACCCGCATGAGCACCTCGTCGGAATTGTTGATGTTTCGTATGGACGCCGTGGCGATGGCGTGGGTGTAGTGAATGTCCCCCAGCTGATCCAAGATAAAGGCGAAGTGGCCCAAAGTCTCGATGAGCGCGCGAATCCCCTCTTCCGTGAGGCATCCGTCTTTTCGGTAGCCGGCCAGGCCCACCGTTTGCTTTTCATTGAATAGATTTTGCGCCACGCCGTCTTCCACGCGGAAGACCGACAGGCGCACGGTATTTGAACCGATGTCGATGACGCCGTGCATCATGCACCCCCTTTTCATTGTAACGGTGAATTGTTTTGTCTTTGTAAAATTTAATTTAAGCCTGTGTTCGAATCGGCGATGTAGCGGGCGATGTAATCTTCGTAATCCATCTTGGCGTCTCTGAAGCTAGCGTCTTCCTTGATCTCGATGATGCGATTGGCGATGGAGGAGATAAATTGGTGGTCGTGGGAGGTAAAGAGCAGATTCCCCTTAAAGTCCATGAGCCCGTTGTTCACCGCTTCGATGCTCTCAAGATCCAAGTGATTGGTGGGCTGGTCGAAGATCAGCACATTGGCGGGATCGATCATCATTTTGGAAAACATCATCCGCACACGCTCGCCCCCGGAGAGCACGTCGGCTTTTTTCAGGGCTTCGTCCCCGGAAAAGAGCATGCGGCCCAAGAGGGAGCGCATGACGATTTCCGACTGGTCTTCACTGTAATCTCTGAGCCAGTCGATTAAGTTTTTGTCCACGCCGTCGAAAAAGGCGTTGTTGTCCCTGGGGAAGTAGCGCATGGTAATGGTTTGGCCCCATTTAAATTCGCCGCTGAAATCGTCAGTGTGGCCCGTTAAAATTTCGAAGAGGCGGGTAATGGCCACTTCGTTTCCGATAAAGGCCACCTTGTCATCCTTGTCCAGGCGGAAGGTGAGGTCCTTAAAGAGCAGACTGCCGTCCAATTCCGAGGAAAGATTTTCCACGGTGAGAATTTCATTGCCCACTTCCCGAGACAAAGTAAAGCCCACGAAGGGATAGCGGCGGGAGGAGGGGCGAATTTCCGTCAAGTCGATTTTATCCAAGAGTTTCTTGCGGCTCGTGGCTTGGCGGGATTTGGATTTGTTGGCGCTGAAGCGGGCGATGAAGTTTTGCAGCTCTTTAATCTTTTCTTCCTTCTTTTTGTTTTGTTCCTTAATCAGCTTTGCCGCCAGCTGCCCGGATTCGTACCAGAAATCGTAGTTCCCCGTCACCATATTGATCTTGCCGAAGTCGATGTCCACCATATGGGTGCAGACATTGTTCAGGAAGTGGCGGTCGTGGCTCACGATAATCACGATGCCTTCAAAATCCGCCAAAAAATCCTCCAGCCACATGACCGCCCGCACGTCCAGCCCGTTGGTGGGTTCGTCCAAGAGAAGAATTTCCGGATTGCCGAACAGGGCCTGAGCCAAGAGCACCTTCACCTTTTCCGATTCCCGGAGCTCATACATCATCTGCCCGTGTTTTTCCAGGTCGATCCCCAAGCCTTGCAAGAGGCGGGAGGCGTCGGCTTCCGCTTCGTAGCCGTTCATTTCCGCAAAGCGCGCCTCCAGTTCCCCGGCGCGAATGCCGTCTTCGTCGGAAAAGTCCGGCTTCATGTAAATGGCGTCCTTCTCCTTTTGAATGGCGTAAAGCTCCTCGTTGCCCTGTATTACCGTGTCCATGACCGTAAACTCTTCATAGGCGTAGTGGTCTTGTTTTAATTTCGATAAGCGCTCGTTCTTGTCCTTGGACACGTGGCCCGTGGAGGGCTCCTTTTCGCCGGAAAGAATTTTTAAAAACGTGGATTTCCCCGCGCCGTTGGCGCCGATGACGCCGTAGCAATTGCCCCGTTGAAAGAGCAGATTGACGTCGTCGAACAATTTCTTATCGGGAAAAATTACACTTACATCTGTTACTTGTAACATCATTCACCTTCTCATTCTTCATTATAGTTGCTCATATTGTACCACGAAACGGCCCCGCCTGAGGATGGCGCCGCGCCCAACTTGCAATTGAAAATGTTTGCCGCATCCCGCCGAGGCGACTTGTGCTATAATGAGAGAAAAGGTCTAATGAAGGACAAGAAAGAGAGCACTATGAAATTTACAGATCAGAACAACTACACCCTCTTGGCGGATTTCTATGAATTCACCATGGGCAACGGTTACTTTGAAAACGGTATGCAAGACGAAATCGTGCATTTCGATATGTTTTTCCGCTCTGCACCGGACGATGCCAGCTACGTTATTTTAAGCGGCCTGGAACAACTCATCGAATACTTGGAAAACTTGAGCTTCGACGACGAAGACATCGCCTTTTTGCGCTCCAAAGGCATGTTCAGCGAGGAATTTTTAGACTACCTGGCGAATTTCGAATTTGCCTGCGACGTGCGCGCCATCCCCGAAGGCACCGTCGTCTTCCCCTCGGAACCCTTGGTCACCGTGAGAGGCCCGGCCATTCAGGCCCAATTGGTGGAAACCATGGTCCTCTTAACCATCAACCACCAAACCTTAATCACCACCAAGGCCAATCGCATTTGTAAGGCCGCCGGCGGACGGGCCGTCACCGAATTCGGTTCCCGCCGCGCCCAAGGTTACAGCGGCGCCAATCTGGGCGCCCGCGCCGCCTACATCGGCGGATGCAACGGCAGCGCCAACACCTTGGCCGAACAGCTCTACGGCGTCCCCGCCCTGGGCACCATGGCCCACAGCTGGGTGCAAATGTTCGACGAAGAAATCGACGCCTTCAGAGCCTACGCCAAAGTCTATCCC
>QWCE01001166.1_pt1 | contig 42331 bp, 38 predicted proteins | sample 1972531 | NCBI WGS metagenome assembly QWCE01 (sample SAMN09866716, study PRJNA288562) | Human gut metagenome isolate term4_stool, whole genome shotgun sequencing... | reverse complement strand
TTCGTATATCTGTGTCTTGCCATGTCATCCTCCTAAGTCTCTTTCTTCATTGTAACTTGTTCTCTTCTGAGACTCTACTTTTAGGGGGACATGTCATTTTTGGCAAACCAACACTATGGTTTTGCCGCCTCATGGGTGGTGATTTGGGCTTTTTCGGCAAACCACCACTATCCTTGGTCGCAAAAAGGAGTAGCGGTTTGGCCTTTTTTGATAAACCACCACTATTCGTAGGCAATAAAATAGGGGTGGTTTCCTATTTTTCTCAAAAAAACAACCGCTAAGAGAAAACTCTTTGGCGGTTGTTTCCTATTCTATAGAAGCCGGCCGGGATCTAGGCTTTCACTGTATCCAGAATTCGCTTAGTCTTCCTTTTTCCGGCGACCTGAGTGATGAACGGTCCCTACTAATCCTCCACTGGCCAGCAAGAGGGCAGATACCTGGAGGGCAAGCTCGTTGCCCATGGCACCCATATTGGGATTCTTATTCGTCTTGCCCTTTTTGACGTCCTTTGGTGGATTCACCTTCGGCGTCTCATTTTCCTTGCCCGGCTCTGGCTTTGGTACCGGCTTGGGTTCAGGCTTTGGATCCGGCTGGGGTACTGGTTTCGGCTCGGGCTTTGGTTCCGGTTTCGGCTCCGGCTTTGGTTCCGGTTTCGGCTCCGGCTTTGGTTCCGGTTTCGGCTCCGGCTTTGGTTCCGGTTTCGGCTCCGGCTCCGGCTGGGGATCCGGCTTCGGGTCCGGCTGAGGCTCCGGCTTCGGATCCGGCTTCGGGTCCGGCTTCGGGTCCGGCTGGGGATCGGGATCTGGTTGTGGATCCGGGTTTTTGGTAAACGTCCATGTGCCGATAAAGGTCACATCCGCTCCATTTATAGTTTTTGTTTTCTTGTCCCAACCCACAAAGGTCCAGGTCCCGTTATTCGCTTCGTCTTTATATTCCTTGTTCTCGAAATCAGATGGTTTGACCTCTTCCCCGTTGACTTTGCCCTCCTGGTTGGCCGGCGTCCACTCACGAATAGCTTCAGGCAAGTCCAACGTAATCCCCTCTGCTACTTTGAATTCATGAACCACCTTATATCGTAAAACCTTATTCGTCACCGCATAGGTCACTAGGGATCCATCAGCATTCGCTTCCGGGTCCGAAATTGTTGCGGTATAGCCCTCCGGAACGGCAGGCTCATCGACCACATACTGGATTGGAGTTTTCCCATCCTCTTGAAATTTGTCCAGACCGTCATAGCTTTTTTCAAGGTCTGTTCTCGTTGCGGCAAAGCTTTCGTTCGTCCCCACAGGAGAAGTCAGCGTGATGGCAGCTTCATCTGCCTTCTTATTCTCATCTACCCCCTCATCATCCCAGACTTTCTTCAAGACAATTTCCAGGGGCTTCCAACCTGCATAGACATGCAGCTCATTGGGCGAAACAATGTCCTTTATTCTAGCTTGCGTCTCTACAAAATAAGCATCTGCAAAGTTCACCTTAAGGTCAGAAACATTGTTCTTCTTTGTGTTCCGGAAATCTGCGGCCTCATCATCCATCGGCGGCTGCTTAGGCGTATGGTTATACCAACCATCAAAAATCCATTTAGAATGTGGCTTTTCTTTCAGTTCCTGGAGATAATCTACTTTGACGTTGTCCACCGATACCTTGGGCTCTCCGTCACCGGAGCCATAGAAGGTATAATGCTGTTCTTTCTCCGTCTTTTTGTCATCAAATTTGGCCTTCTTCTCATCATAGTTGGCATGATAGGTCATCTTAGCTCGCTGGCCCAAAACGACGGTATTCATTTCCGGATTAAAAACAAAATCCCATTTTCCAATCGAGCTGTGGTCACCGGCATCCGCAATAGCTTGGCTGGTGTCCTTTGACACATAATGAATCTTCTGGGCATCCTTTGGCGTCGCCTCATAGCCATCGGTTCCAGCAGCTACCGTATAGCCGATATACCGCTCCTGGGTCTCGCTATACCGATCAAGAATACTCTTCGGATCCTTATAGGTTTTCGCCTTCTCACTGATGGTAACATTGAGTTGGTTCTTCAAGGCTCCCGTTAAGAGGATCTTGGACTGGCCATCCAAGACCCGGATATCCTTGCCATCAAATTTTGCCTCCGGAGTGATGATGACATCCTTGTCCGCGTAGATATTGATGCCGCCCATTTCCTCCTTAGTGAGAACATGTCCATCTCCTGTAGACCCATCGCCTTTTGAATTGCCACTGAAATTCGCATTATCAACCTTCAAATAGCCGTCATTATAGATCCCGCCGACCATTTGGTAAGCAGCATTTCCGGTTATCTGAACAGCGCCCTTATCGCTGCCTGTGATCGTAACGGAACCTTCATTAAAAATACCGCCGGCATTATTTGATGCGGTCTGTGAAGAGATTTTCCCGCCCTTAATCGTTACCGTGTTGCCTTCTCCCACAAACATGGCACCGCCATGGGCAGTCCCCTGCCATACATAAGCAGCGGTGTTTTCGATTGTGGTGTCTGTCATCGTTAAGGTTACGGCCGCCTTATGTCCGACAGCCTTCGCGACCGATATTCCGGCCCCGGCACCGTCTACCATAAAGTTTTTAATCGTTGTATTTTCAATTTTTGCTGTAACCGTCGATCCATCGTAGAAGCAGATGGCTCCACCGGTATTTGCCGTATGTCTGTTACCATTAAACCATGCGCCGGATCCTACGAGTGTTGAGTTTGTTAGATTAAATTCACCATCTTTATCGACTTGAATTAAGCCGCCTGCTTCAACTACTCGAGTGCCCTCACCTGCTTTAAAAGTAGATTCGTTAATGGACAGAATAGATCCTTCCGATGTAATTGCACCGCCGGCAACGCCAAATCCCCAATCCCCTTGATTTGGCAATATTGTAAAATGACAATTTCCGACAACGGCTTTGTGGCTTCCCTTGCAGTTCTCAAATTTGATTGCACCGCCTGTATTAAAGGGGCCTTTCACTTCAAATGTAGCGCCGTAAATCGATACGGTTGATTCTGTTGCTTCGATCGCGCCGCCCTGTCTACCACCGGCATCCCCGGAGCCGTCCAGATGGTTGCCGGTAAACTTAGTTGTCTTTTTGTCAGTAACACTTTCGCCATTGATGGTAAGCGTCGAACCCGGATGTAACTTGATGGCTCCGCCTTCGCCGTTGGCACCAGTTTGCGCATCAACTCTTCCGGTATAGTTATCCTTGAACTCACCACCTTTGACCGTAATATTTGCCGAATAAGAAACAATGGCACCGCCATGTGGCGCGCCTGGGCTTGGCACAACCGCTTTCGTGTGGTTCTTTTCAAAAATAGTATCTTCCAAATTTAGCGTCGTATGTGCCGCATAAATCGCCCCACCTTCGTAACGTTGGGTATCCTTATTGTCTTCAATGATGGGTTGGAATTTTTCCGTCGTGGCATTTTTTAAGGTGGAATTTTTGATCCTTACTGTGGCTTTGCCCGCATCAAGAATCCGGCCATTTCCCTGGCCATCAAAGATGATGTTGTCAAAAGTTACCTTGGCGCCATCCGCGATAGTAAACATATTGTCCACACCAGGGCCCAAGGCGAGCGTCTGTCCGGAAGAACGAATCTCACCCTCATAGTCTGCAGGGATCTCCAAGCCTTTGGTCACCGTAAACCCTTGTGTTAGGGTGATTGGACTTTGTCCCCCTTTGATCGCTGCTTCCAAGTCCGCCATCGTAGCAACATTGGCTCCCGCCGCATGGACCGGGTTGGCCCAAATCAGGGTCAAAAACAGAAAAAAGGCCACGAGTCCGGTAATCTTTTTATGCCGTATCATTTCTCTCCTCCAATGATTACTTTATCTAGCGATAATGATCCAGTTTCAATTAACATAAGCTTTCCTTCGCTCACTGTCAACGATTTCAGGCTTTTTTCTCTTCCTCCTCGATAACAATACTTATCCTTGCTAATCGTTCGCCTCAGTTATTCACTTCTACCGTATCAATCAATATTCATTTATTACTAGTTTCATTTAGTTTCTTAAACATCCAATCGGTAGAACATATACTCCATCTTCCCTTCGGTATGCGTATCCCGTTCCGGTAATCACTGCTAAAAAGGATGGTTGGTTCATCGAATCCTGATCAATTCTATGAGCAAATCTCTTTAAGCTCTCCGCCCCTTCTTCAATTGCTTTATTTCCTAGCTTTACCTCGATTGCTCCCCACTGTCCGTTTTTAAAATGCAATACCGCACCAGCTTCCTGCCCACTATGGTCCCGATAATGATAGACTCGTCCATCAAGGCTTTCCGTGTAAACTCTTAAATCTCTAATGACTAAGGACTCAAATAAAAGCCCCATTGTCTGTAGGTCGTTTAATAAATCTTGTGGTTTAGCATCAAGAAAATAGGCAGCTATGGCAGGATCCACAAAATGCCTTGTTGCATTTGTTGAAATCACAGTCTTGGATCTTAATTTTGGACTCCAGGCTTGCAAATCTTCTATAACAAATATTTTTTGTAAAGCTTCCAGATATTTACCTACCGTCTTCCGATTTATTGAATCAAAGTTTTTCGTCACATCATGGGTTATCGTTTGAATCGTCGCTTGGGTGGAAATATGACGAGAGTAGGATCTGAGTACCTGGTAGACCTTCTCGCTATCACGCTGAACCCCATCTGATGTGGAAATTTCTGTGTTAATAATAGACTTGCAATACCCTGCCACTTGTCTTTGTTTGACACCTTGAGTTTTCTTCACTGATGCAGGCCAACCTCCACCAACAATGAAATTGGCAATATCTTCAATTGTATGGGGAGAGTGGCCGGCTATCTCTCGGCCTTTTAATAAATCAGAAACACCTACTTCTCCATTGGAATCACCGCTTTCAAAAAGACTCATGGTCCTCATCTTTAATCTTGAAATTCTTCCTGTACCGGAGTGGGCAATGAAAGATTCGTCGATGGTTGTTGAACCGGTAAGAATGTATAAACCCATTTCACCTCTTTGATCCACGCTAAACCGAACCGCATCCCAAAGTTGAGGTGCATCTTGCCATTCGTCAATTAATCTGGGATTATCGCCGACCAATAACAAGGAAGGTTTAATATCTGCAAGTCTTAAGTTCTGTTCTCTTTCATCAGGATTTTGTAAAAATAGTGTGCTGTTTGCTTGATTCAGGCCTGTTGTTGTTTTGCCGCACCATTTCGGTCCTGTGATGAGGACGCCACCAAAAGCTTCTAATTCATCCTTTAATAATCCATCCACGAGCCTAGGTAAATAATTCTTCATAGCTACCCTCCTGGCTAGATTATATAAGATAACTCTCACTTTTTAAACATTCTAACTCCCAACTTTTAATAATTTTAACTCCCATGTTTTTATTATTCCAACTCCCAACTTTTAATAATTTTAACTCCCAACTTTTTCTTTTCAGTGGTTTTTACAATGATAGCTCCAAAAGGGCTTTGGCAAGGAGAAAATATCACCCCCTTCCTATAAAATAAGAAGAGGTTTACGCATTCTAAAGACTAAATGGTTTATAAAAGCAGACGGTCTATGACAAATTTCTTCGCCGCCCCCAATCACACGAAAGGAAAATACCATGCTCATCAATGCACATGACCATATGGAGTCCTACGGAGACCAACTCCCCCGGGCCCTGAATATTATTGAAGAAAAGGAGATCCTGACCCTTGGGGTTTCTATGGACCCCGCCTCCTATGACCGGCTAAAGGACCTGGCCCGGGACCATGCCCTAATCAAGAAGGGCTTCGGGATCCACCCCTGGATGGTTCGCCCCGACACCAGCCTGGAGGGCTTGGAACCCTACTTGGACGACTGCGATTTCATCGGAGAGATCGGCCTGGACCGAGTTTGGGCGCCCCCGGAGAGCCGGCTTCCGGACCAGATCCGGATCCTCCGCTTTTTCTTGGATGAGGCAAAGAAAAGATCCCTGACCGTCAACCTCCACACCAAGGGATGTGAGAAGGAAGTCCTGGATGAGGTCCGGAGGGCAGACGTCCCTTCCCCCCTTATCCACTGGTACAGCGGACCCCTGGACTTGGTCCCCGCCTACCTGGACCTGGGGGCCTACTTCACCATCAGCTCGGACTTCATGGATTCTCAGCTGACCCGGGACCTGGTGGCCATGGTACCCATGGACCGGATCCTGACGGAAACGGATGGGCCCGGGTCCCTGGAGTGGGTTCGGGGGGAATATGGCTGGCCCGACTTGGTGGAGGACATCCTGGACTTCTTGGCCAAGGAGAAGGGAAAGGAGAGGGATGAGGTGGAGGCGATGGTGGAGGCCAACTTTTGGCGGTGTTTTCAAGGAAGTCAGCGAAACCATTCCCTTACCGAGACGAAGTGATCATAAATAAAGCCGAGCAGGAAGCTTGCTCGGCTTTTTCAGCTTTTCGTCAATCATCTTCTATTCTCTTAATGCGGTAATTGGAACGACATATACTCCATCAGGTCTTCTGTATGCTGCATTTGATAAACCACATATTACACAAAGAATTGAAGGAGGTCTATCACCTTCTTTTTCCATAATTGCCTTAAATTTAAGTAAGTCTTCTGCTGCTTTTTCTATTTGATTCGCTCCTAGCTTAATTTCAAAAGCTCCCCATGTGCCATCTGACAATTCAATGATCGCATCTACCTCGTTTCCTTTTTCATCCCTATAATGGAAAATATTCGCATTAATACCATTTGCATATATCTTTAAATCATGCTCACATAAGGCTTCAAATAAAAAACCAAATGTATTTAAGTCATTAAACAACATTTCATTTGTTGCTCCAAGAGCGGCTACGGCTAACGAAGGATCGACAAAATGGCGCTTAGAAGATTTTAAAACTCTTCTGGATGATCGTAGTTTAGTGTTAAAAGCAGGTTGATCATCTAAAATAAATAATCGATTAAAAATATTTAAATAATCACTAATTGTATCTGAATCTATTGATTCCCCATCCATTTGAGCGATATCTCTTCTTAAAGTAGCATTACTTACAACCGTACTTTCATTCCTCGCTAAAGAATGTAGGAGAGCCCAAACCTTTCTTGAATCTCTTTTTACTCCATCTACTGAAAACATATCTTCATCAACAACAGTTTTTAAATATTCTTTTGCAGTATTCCCCCAAATATTTTTAGAGATATTAATATCATCAGGCCAGCCTCCCCGAACAACAAAAGATATTAAATCCACTAATTTGACCTCTCCTGTTATAGTATCTTCAAATTCGCCTGAAAATAATTTTTCTAGTGATACGACACCAGTTGAGTCTCCAATTTCAAATAAAGACATCGTGGTCATTCTAAGTTTTCCTATCCGACCTGTTCCACTATGCAAAATACCTTTATGATTGGGTGTTGCGGAACCGGTTAAAATGAATTTACCTTTCCCCCTGCTCTTATCCACTTCGAATCGAACAGCATCCCAGATAGGCGGCACTTCCTGCCATTCATCAATTAGGTGCGGAGTTTCTCCTTCTAAAACAAAACCGGGATTGATTTGGGCTAAGGTTCTATTTTGGAAATTATTTTCTGGATTTCCCATATATACAACACTATTTGACCGACTTAATCCAGTCCATGTTTTGCCACAAAATTTTGGTCCTTCAATACAAACAGCACCAAAAGATTCTAGGTATTCATCTAATTTCATTTCAATTAATCTATTTTTGTATCCATTTGGTTTAAGCATTTTGTCACCTCTCTAAATAATGATAGCTTAAACCGTAAAAATCTTCAATTTCATTCCGTTATAATCTCCAATATTATTCCGTCATTTTCGCTTCTTTTACTCCGTAATAATCACTATTTCTGTCCTTCGATAATCATCCTGACACAAATAATGTTGTAAATTGTAACTTCTAATGCAACAAATCAATGGGCCGAAGGTCTGGCACAGCAACGACGCCTACCGAAAGATTATCTGGCAGTGCAATCACAAGTTCGATGGTCAAAAATGCACCACCCCGACACTCACCGAGGATGAAATAAAAGAACTGTTCCTCCGGGCCGCCAATCAGGTAATTGACCAGAAGGAACAGTTTATAGCCATATACGAGCAGGTCCTTGCCAAGAGCCTCGATACCCTCACAGCAAAAAGGATATCCGGGTGACCTTCAAGGACGGCACCGAGATCAAGGCATAACCTCATAGACGCAGCAACGCCGCTGAACCAAATCGGCTCGGAGGCGTTTTTCTGTTTAGTTGTTATTCCATTTGATAATCCCGCAAGCATAGCCGAACCAATCCGGATGATCCATGGCCATTTTTTGAAGTGAACTCATCTGTGGCAGGCTCTTGCGTTTTCCGTCGGCAAATAGATTTTCTATCGCTTGTTCGGAATCGTTGCATTCACCAATAATCATAAACAGTTGATAGAATTTCCTGATCCTTGACTCCGGAGAGAGTCTCTTGGCCATTTGCGGATAGAGCAACCAACTATAACACAGGAATGCTTGAAACTGCTTTTTCGGGAATACCCGCATAAAGAAATCCTTCGCATCCTGCAACGACGCTGTTACCCGATCCGACGAAAGATCAGCATTGCGCTGAATATGACAATTGATTACCGGTGCTCCATTTGGTAGCGATAGTTTTTTCTCTTTTGAGAAAGTCATATAGTGCTCGCCAATAGTTTCTTCATCAAGATAAATCATTTCAAAAGGCTGAAATTGCAAAACTCCAACTTTGAACATGTTGACATTCATTAAGTGGCGAAACCAAATGACATCTTCCTTACTTATTCCGACCTTCTCTGTTTTCTGATAATACAGGGTAGCACGAAGCGTAACATCTCTAAAGGTCTCGAAGATAATATCATCAGCAACCCCTATTGCCTTATACTCTCCATACGTCTTCTGTAACAGCCAAGTCACGACTGCAAGTCTTGTAAGAGGCATCCTCTTGCATAGTGGATAATCGAACCCTTCGCCCGAATAGGCGATGCTTGCGATTTCAGCAATATCCGGCTTTTCCAGCTTTTCTTTTACAACCTTCCCAATGTGGTGCGGATATTGCAGTTCATTTAACAACTTTTCCAATGAGAGTGCCTGTTCATTAAACAGGCTGGTGTGTCCTATAACACGGGCTTTTTCTTTCAAATTATGAATCCTCCAGTTTTTTATTGGAGGGTCAAGTTTCGTGGGCCCTCCATACACGATTGTTTTTCATATGTGATCACCCCTTTCGTTGGATTTGAATTGGATTATACCGGAGAAAAATGAACATTTCCACCAGCATAAACATCATTGCAAGAGATCAGCGGTATGCTATCTCTCTTCAGGCGGGCAGATCTTCGGCAGGATTTCAAGGAAGTGCTGGCCGATCTTCTCTGCATCATAGCCGTTGGCCTCGCAGATGAATCGGACGGTATCCGGCAGCAGCACATGACCCTTTGCTTTTTCAGCTTTGTACTTCTGCCACTCTTCGTATTCTTTATTTGTGATTTGCTTCATCGACACTTTCTCCTATAAAAAACAGCCGGACACCCCGACTTCCACAACTTACCCCTCAAACACCAACTTACCCCTCAAGCGGAAAAATCGGCGCAACCGGTATTTTACCGATTACGCCGATAATTTTTTGTAATCAACCCTCCATCATTTCACCGAATACCCCTCCTGGAAGCAGGTGATGATCTCGGTCTTCTGCCGGAAGAAGTCCTCTTCCAGCTCCATCCCCTCCTTCTTGACCAGGTTGGGTCGGAAGCGCCGGCTGATGGTGCCGGGCTTTCCCTGGAGGAGGAGGATCTCATCCGCCAGGAGGAGGGCCTCTTCAATGTCATGGGTGATGAAGAGGGTGGTCAGGTGGAAGTGGTCCTTGGCCTCTCGGTACCAGGTGATCAGGTCATTTTTCGTGACCCCATCGAGGGCGCTGAAGGGCTCATCCAGGAGCATAATCCGGCCCTCGGCCAGGTAGGTCCGGAGGAAGGCGGCCCGCTGGCGCATGCCCCCCGAAAGCTGGGCGGGGTAAAAGGTCTGGGTCCCCTCCAGGCCGAATTCCCGGAAGTAGGGGTTGGCTTTCTCCCGGGCCTCCTGCTTGGCGATTCTGCGAATCCGGAGGGGGAGGCTGACATTATCCACGATTTTCATATGGGGAAGGAGGAGGTCCTTTTGGAGCATATAGCTGAAGTGGCCCGTCTGCCCCAGGATGGACCGGCCATCCAGGAGGATGTCCCCCCGGTCGGGCTGGAGGAAGCCGGCGATCACGTTGAAGAGGGTGGACTTGCCCACCCCGCTGTCCCCCAGGAGGGCCAGGGTCTCCCCTTCCTCCAGGTCCAAGGAGATGTCCCGGATGATGGGCCTCCCCTCAAAGCTCTTCCCCAGGTCCCGGATCTCCAGGAGACTCATTTCTGGAATCCGGGGAGGTATTCGTTGGTGAAGCCGAAGTCGGCCGGAATCTCTTTTTCGATCAACTTCTCCTGGTAGAGCCAGGTATAGAAGCGGTTCCAACGGTCCTTATCGATTTGACCCCAATAGGGGGCATCGTCGATGTACTTGTCGGCCAGGTATTTCTGACTTTCGACAACCACGTCCTTATCCAGCTCCGGTGCGGCTTCGACAAGGATCTCCGCAGCCTTCTCCGGATTTTCGATGGCATATTTATAGCCCTTTTCCACCGCCCGGAGGAAGGCCTTGGCAATCTCCGGATTTTCCTTGAGATAGTCGTTGTTGGCAATCAAGGTCGGCGTATAGTAGTCGAAGGTTTCGTTGAAGTCCCGGAAGGGGAAGTAGACGGAGTCAATGTTTTTCACCTTGGCAGCAATTCCGTCCCAGGCATAGAAGACCCAGATGGCCTGATAGTCGGACTCGGCCATGGAGAAAATAGAGGCGGCACTCCCGGTGATGATGTTCAGCTTGTCCGGGTCGCCCCCATCCTTCTTGATGACGTCCTTGACCATGGCTTGTTCAATGGGCAGGCCCCAGCTGGCATAGGTCTTGCCTTCCAGGTCCTTGGGCCGGTTGACCGGATTTCCCTTTAAGGAAATCAGACCGGAGGTGTTGTGCTGGATTAGTGCGGCAATGTTGGTCACGGGCAGGGGGTTCTCCCGGGCAAAGGCCGGGCCGATGGTGTCCTGGTAGTCCACACCGAACTGGGCGTTTCCGGCGGCCACCAGGGCGGGAGCGCCGTCTTCGGGCGGTTGGATGATGTCGACTTCCAGACCCTCATCCTTGAAATAGCCCAGTTTCTGGGCCACATAGATCCCGGTGTGGTTGGTGTTGGGGGTGTAGTCCAGAACGAAGGTCAGCTTGGTCATTTCCTTTTCTTCTCCGCTCGTTTCCTCGGATTGGCTGGATTGGCTTTCGCTTTCACCGGAGGAGGCGGGGGCTTCCTTCCCCTCCTTGGACCCGCAGGCCGTAAAGACGACCAACATGAGGGCCATGAGGAGGTAGCCCAATTTTTTCTTTGTCATGATGACTTCCTTTCTTTTCTTTTCCAGGGCATAACAAGCCCTTCCAATAGGTTGACCCCGGCCATCAGGAGAAGGCTGAGGGCAGTGATAAAAATGATGATGGCGAACATCTCATCATAAGAATAAGACTTCCTTGCCCGGGTCATATAGACCCCCAGTCCGTCATTACCGCCCAACCACTCGGCGATGACCGCCCCGACGATGGAGTAGGTCACGGCGATCCGGAGGCCCGAGAAAAAGTGGCTCTGGGCAAAGGGGAGCTTGACGTAGCGGAACATCTGGCCGTGACTGGCCCCCATGGAATCGAGGAGCTGGATGTAGTCCGGGTCGATGGCGTGAAATCCATCCAATAGGCCGATGGTGATGGGAAAGAGGGTGGAGATCACGACGATGATGACCTTAGGCAGGAGGTCGAAGCCGAACCAAATGACGAGAAGGGGGGCAATGGCCACGGTAGGGATGGTCTGACTGATGATCAGGACCGGATAGAACATGTCATAGAGAAGGGGGAAACGCTCCATGAGGAGGGCAAAGACAAAGCCCAAGCTGACCCCGATGGCCAGGCCGATGGCGGCCTCCAGAAGGGTGGTTCCCGCATGGTGGCGCATCAGGGGCCAATGGTCCACAAAGGAGCGAAAGACATCGATGGGCCCCGGCAGCATGAATTTCCCCATGGGATGGAGGCTGGACACCAACTGCCAGAGGAGGAGGACCAAGACGATCCCCATGATTGATTTGAAATACTTCCCGGTCTTCTTCATCCCTTTCCTCCATAAAAAAAGTCTCCTCCATAGGGAGAAGACTGGAATTAATCCATTTGACGTCGGCCTACGCTGGCATTACCCAGGTCAGGTTGCGGGTCCGGTCCTACCGTTCTCAGCAAAAGCTCCCCTACGCTCATTCAGTTCAACTAAGACTACCATGGTCGACGGCCCTTGTCAACGCAAGAGGCCGACATGAGCCCCCAAGCCAGCTATTCCCGGTCAAAATCCTCCCCCAGGACAAAGGCCTTGGCCTGGCGGGGGATGCCGATGGGGAGGACCCGGACGGGGACCCCCCGTGAAGACAGTTTCTCCAGCCCCTCCTTCATGCATTCGAAGGTGAGGACGGCGGAGGCCTGGACGTAGGCCCCATAGGACTGGCCGGTGGTGGCATCCAGGCCGGAGGGCATGTCCAGGGAGATGGTGAAGATCCGGGATTCGTTCATGATTTCAATGATGACCGGAGCCATATCCCGGAGGGGGCAGTTGAGGCCGGTGCCGAAGAGGGCGTCGATCAGGGTGTTGAAGTCCTGGAGCTCCCGGGGGAGGTCCTGGACCTGGCCTAGGGTCTCCAGGAAGCGAAGGTCAGCCCCCATGTGCTGGAGGATCCGGTAGTTGGTCATGAAGTCGGGGCTGGCCTTTTCCAGGGACCCCACCAGGTAGAAGCGGACCCGCTTGCCCCGGCTCATGAGGTTCCGGCCCATGGCCAAGCCGTCGCCCCCGTTGTTCCCCATCCCGCAAAAGATGGCGAAAGAATGCCGGCGGTCCAGGTCCACCTGGTCCATGGCCGCTCGTGCTGCATTTTCCATGAGGACAATGGAGGGGATTTCCAGCTGCTCGATGGCATAGTGGTCAATCCGCCGCATTTCCTCTCCGCTTACCGCCCGCATGCTTCCTCCCTTCTAGGCCTTCCGGCCCGGGTTCCCCCGCAAATCGGATCCATAAACCTCATAAAGGATGTATTCGTTCCCGATCCGGGAGAAGATTCGATCATCATAGCGCTTGCCCAGCTCATAGGGCTGGAGGTTGGAGGAGATGATGGTCGGCTTCTGACGAATCATCCGGCCGTTGATCACCTCGAAGAGAGCCGACTTGGTCATGGAGTTGATGTTCTCCGTCCCCAGGTCGTCGATGACCAAAAGGTCAGCATCAAAGATATAGTCCCGTTTTTCCTTCAAGCTCCCCCGGTCCTCCTGGCGGGTGAAGGAATAGTCCACCATAAATTCCAGGAGGTCATAGGAGGTTTGGTAGAAGACGGTCTTTCCCCGGTCCAGGAGGGCCTTGGCGATAGCGTTGACCAGGTAGGTCTTGCCCGTCCCCACTCGGCCGAAGAAATAAAGGGAAGGCGATTTATCCCCAAAATAGGGGATGTAGTCCTCCCGGATGTCCTTGAGGATGGCCTTCATATTCTCATAGGGAGAAAGGTCCTCCCCCTCCTGGCGGTCCTTCCGGAAAAGGTCCAGGTCGAAGTGGTCGAAGTTCTGGCGGCGGAGGAGGTCGCCGATGGAGGACTTCTCATAGAGCTTGTTGAGGATGAGGAGGTTCCGGCAGTGGCAGGAAACCCCGTCCACAAAGCCGGTATCCCGGCAGTCGGGGCAGGCGTAGTGGACCTCCAGATAGTCAGCCGGGAGGCGGAGGGCTTGGAGGGCCCGGTCAAAGGCCTTGCCCACCTCCTCCATCTTCTCCCGGTCCTCCCCTGCTCTCTCCTGATCTCCGGCAAGAACAGCCTGGACCATATCCTTGCCCAGGCGGATTTTCTCCTCCTGGAGGTCCGCCAGGTCCGGGTGGTCCCGATAGAGGGCCCGGACTCGCTCCTCCCGGTCCCCCTCCGCCCTCTTCCGCCGGGCGGCTAAAATCTCATGTACATCCATCACTCATTCCCCCTTAGCGAACGCCGTCTGGACTTCTCCATGGCCTCCTTGACCCATTCCTCCCGGTCCTTCCGGGACATCTTCTTGCTTTGGGAGGTGTTCTCCGCCCCCTCTTTTTTCGGTCCGGGCCGACGCCCTTCCTTGCCCTCCTTGTCCCGGGCTTCCTTGTCCAGGAATTTATCCAGAGCCTCCTTGTCGGTGATCCCTTCAAAGCGAACCCAGTTCTCCACAATAGCGGTCACATAGTTAAACGACCGGGAGGAGGCTTCGGCATGGTTGACCGCTTTTTTATAGGCATAGAGGTAGAAGTCCGGACTTAATTGATACGTATTGAGGACTTGGTGGATGGCCTGGATTTCATTGGCCTTGAGCCGGACCCGGTAGGCATGACCCTCCGAAAGGAAGTCCTCCAGGTCGTCCATCATGGTCTTCCGGGCCCGGTCGTCCGGGGTCAGGAAGGCGGCCGGATCCGGATCCTGAGCGGGAAGGGGGGCAGGGTCAGACTCCTCTTCCCTGGCCTCATCAATCCCCGCATAGAGGAGGAGGATGGACTTAAAGCGGAAGACGGGGTGACCCTCCTGACGGTCCTCCTCCACCAGGCCCTGGTCGATCCAGTAGTTGAGGGCATCAATGACCTCCTCATCCGTCATGGACAGGGCCTGGGCAATATCCCCGTCGGAGAGGGTGGGCCGCTCCGCCTGATAGGAGGCCTTCCAGCCATAGAGGTAGACCTTGAGGGCATTGCCATCGGCTAAGGGAAGATAGGTTTGTAGAAAAAGATTTTCAACCGGCGTGACCCGGAAGTCCACCGAAGACAAATCGAATTGAAGTTTCATGGCAAGCCTTTCTGCTTGGCCGGCCCACTAGGCATCCGGCCCCTCTTTATAGTCCACGGAATAGAACATGGTCTGCTCTTTCTTGAAGTAGAGGTTGACCTTGCCCGTCGGTCCGTTCCGGTGCTTGGCGATGGTCAGCTCGGTGATGTTGGGGTGGTCGGTGTCGGGATTGTAGTAGTCTTCCCGGTAGAGGAGGAGAACCACGTCAGCATCCTGCTCGATGGCTCCCGACTCTCTCATGTCCGACATGACCGGCCGGGAACCTTCCCGGGACTCCGTCTTACGGGAGAGCTGGGAGAGGGCCAGGACCGGACAATCCATCTCCTTGGCCAGGGCCTTGAGCCCCCGGGAGATCGTAGTAATCTCCTGTTGTCGGTTCTCATTCCGCCGGCTGTCATCCACGGTCATGAGCTGGAGGTAGTCGATGACCACCAGGTCCAGACCGGATTCCATCTTGAGCCGACGGCACTTGGACCGGAGGGCCTGGACCGAAAGGGATGAGGTGTCGTCAATATAGATGGACAGGTCCTTGAGCTGGTCCACCCCCCGGGTCAGGATGTCGAAATCCCGGTCGGCCTCCAGGTCGCCGGAGATAATCTTCTTGAGGTTGATTCCCGTGGCCATGGAGAGGAGGCGCTGGGAGAGCTGGAGCTTGGACATTTCCAGGGAAAAGACCGCCACCTTATAGGGATGGATCCCTTCCTTATCCTGGAAGCGGGCCGCATGGTAGGCCATGTTCAGACCTAAGGAAGTCTTCCCCATGGAAGGCCGGGCAGCCAGGAGGATGAGGTCGGAGGCCTGGAAGCCCGACAGGGTCTCATCCAAATCCCGGTAGCCCGTCGTGATCCCCGTCAGGTCCCCCTTGTGGAGGGAGAGGTCGAAGACCTTGGCCAGGGTGGCGTCCATGGTCTCGCTCAGGGGGGTCAGGCCGGTGTAGAGCCGGTCCTCATTGATCTCCAGAAGCCGGCTTTCCGCAGACTCCAGGATAGCATCGGGGCCCTCCGACCCATCAAAGGACCGGCGGCGGATGTCCTCCCCGAAAGCAATCAGGGCCCGGAGGTTGGCGTTTTTCTTAACGATGTCGATGTAGCTGTTGATCCGGGAAGAATAGTAGTTGGGCGAGCCCAGGGAGAGGAGGAGGTTGAGAATCTCCTCTTCGCTCAGGGTCTTCCGCTTGGTCAATTCTTCTTTAAGGGTGGTGTAGTCGATGGGCTCATGGGCACCCGAAAGCGCCAGCATGGCCTCATAGACCTCAACATGCTGGGGGTGGTAGAAATCTTCAGGAAGGAGCTTTTGGCTGACAATATTGATATCGGGGTTGTTGTAAAAAATACAGCCCAGAACCGCACGCTCGGCGTCCAGGTTCGCAGGCTGTGTAAGCTTCTTCTCTTGGTCGGCCATCTTATGCCTCTTCGATAAAGACCTGGAGCTGGGAGACCATTTCCGGGTAAATCCGGATGCCCACCTTGTGGCCGCCCAAAGTTTTCAGGGGATCAGCAATCTCGATCTTTCTCTTGTCCATCTCAATCCCCACCTGTTTCTTCAAAGCATCCGCAATATCCTGGGTGGTGACGGCGCCGAATAGCTTGCCCCCCTCGCCGGCTCTGGCCTTGATGGTAACCTTGGATTGACCGATTTTTTCGTCCAATTTCAAGGCCTCCTGGCGGCGGGCTTCCTCTTCCTTGGCCTTCTGGGCTTCCGCCTGCTTCCATTTTTTGATCACAGCCGGGGTGGCCTGGAGGGCCAGGCCCTGCTTGGCCAGAAAGTTATTGAAATAACCGGGCTTGACGTCGACAAGCTCGCCTGCCTTCCCGGTTCCCTCTACGTCTTTAAGCAAAATGGCTTTCATCGTCTTCCTCCTTAAAATAGTTATGGATGGCTTCTTTGAGCTTTTCTTCCGCCTCATCCATCGTCGCTTCAACTTGGGTGGCGGCTGCGGTCAGGTGTCCGCCCCCGCCCAGGGCTTCCATGATGAGCTGGACGGAAACATCCCCGAAGGACCGGGCGGAAATATGGACCTTATCCCCCACATAGCAGAGGACAAAGGAGGCTTCCACCCCCCGGATCCCCATGAGCTCATCGGCCGCCTGGGAGGCCACCAGGGTGGTCCCCTCCAGCTTCCTTTCGAAGCGTCCGATCATGGTCTGGTGTTCAAATTGGATGGCGCTGGCCAGGATCTCCGACCGGTATTGGGTCAGGGTGAAATCATCCTGGAAGAGCTGTTTAATGACAATGGAGTCGGCCCCCTGGCGCTTGAGATAGGCCGCGGCCTCGAAGGTCCGGGTCCCCGTCTGGTAGTAGAAGTCCTTGGTGTCCACAGTGATCCCCGCCAAGAGTCCCTCAGCAACGACCCTGGGAAGCTTGGGACTGGTGTCCAAGTAGGAGATGAGCTCGGTGACCATCTCGGAGGCTGATGAGGCATAGGGCTCGATGTAGGAAATCTCGGCATCGTGGATGTAGTCGGCCCCCCTCCGGTGGTGGTCAATGATGATGATCCGGTTGCCCTGGTCCAAGAGGGCCGGGGCCGCGGTGGAATCGTGGCGGTGGTTGTCGACGACGATAATGATGGAGGAGTCGGTCCGTCGGTCCATGGCCTCCTCCGGGCTGATGATGAGTTCATCCGCTTCCGGGAGCTCATCCATCACCTTATTATAGAGGTTCTCCACTGCCGGCGACACCTCGCCCATAACGATATAGGGCTTGCCGCCCACCGAATTGGCGAAGGTCGCCATGCCCAGGCAGGCACCCAGGGAGTCCATATCGGGATTTTCGTGGCCCATGATGAAGGTCCGGTCGGAATTAAGGATGAAGGACCGGATGGTGTTGGACATGACCCGGGCCTTGACCTTGGTGAAGCGTTGGGTAGCCTGGTTCTTCCCGCCATAATAGTCCAGCTGGTCCCCCGACTTGAGGACGGCTTGGTCTCCGCCCCGGGATAGGGCGATGTCCATGGCCTGGCGGGATTCGGTCCAAATCTCCTGGGGGGTCAGCTCCCCATAGGCAATGCCCAGGGACAGGGTGGGGGTGATTCCCGTGCCTTCGATGGTCTTGATGTCGTCCAGGATGTGGAAGTTTTCCTTCTTGGCCTTGTCCAACATGGCCTGGCTGGTGATGAGGATATAGCGGTCGTTCTCATATTTGATGCAGACGGCTTCGAGTTCGCCGGCATAGGCATTCATGAGCCGGTCGACCTGGGCCGTCAACAGGGGACGGTCCTGCTCGGAGGTCTTGGACCGGACCTCATCATAGTTATCAAAGAAGATGGAGAAAATGACCAGCTTGTTGTCTTCGTACTTGGCCTCCATGGCCTTCTCTTGGGTGTCGTCCACACCGTAAAGGAGGTAGAGACAATCCTCCTTATCCTCTGAGGTCACATTGTGGTAGAAGCGGTAGTGGGAGGATCCCACAGTCAGGGGGAAGGCTTCCTTGCTCTGGCCCAGGCCCTCCAGGGAGATCTCTCCCATAGCCTTTCGGTAGGATTGGCCTAAAAGAGAGGTCTGAATCTGAAAAACTTCCTTGAAGAGGGAATTATACCAAAGGAAGGATCCTTCTTCATTAAGGACGGCCATGGGGAAGGGCATCCGAAAGATAGCGTTTTTGGTGATTTCGTCGAAGTTCTTGTCCATGTTCTCGACGGCCACCCGGGCCCTCTGCCGGCTCTCTTCTTCCATCCGGGAGGCGGCCAGGTAGGAAAAGACCGTCAAGACCAGGCCGAAAATCCCGGCCAGGGGGTGGAGGATGAAGAGGAGGAGGGACAGGACCAGGGTCGCCAGAGGGGCTAAAATCAGCTTGGACTGAGCCATCTGGATCGCCTGGTGGTTTTTATTCGTTGGAGTTTTGTCCATGGTTTTGGCCTCTCTCTCTGAGTTTCATCCGAAGGCCCAAAAGACCGTCCCCTATGCCCAAAAAGAGGGCCAGAAAACCGGGAAGGACCAGGAAAATGAAAAAGAAGTATAGGATCAGACGACCCATCCAATGGATCATCCGCCATTGAAAACGAAAGTCGATGTAGCCCATCCCGTTCAGGAGAAGGAGGGAGAGGGCGACAACGACGGCATTTCCGTAGTAGGGGTTTCCCGAAAAAACAGAGCCCAGGGCCAGGGCCCCAAGCAGGACCAGGGTCCAAAAACGGGAAAGTTCAAAGTCCGCCAGGGCAAAGGGGCGGACGTCCAAGTGGCTGGACAGGGAAATAAAGTGAGAAAGGAGGCCGGTCACCAGGGCGGTGATCAGGCTGGAAACATAAAGGATGCCGGGGATGGAATGGACCAGAATATCCATGGCGACGGAGACCTGGTACTGGAGGGCCGGCAGGTCGGCTTCCTCCACCTGGCTCCCCAGGTTGGCCAGTTGGCCTTCGACTCCTGCCTGGATCCCTTGTCGAACCGACTCAAACCAGGAGGTCCCGGCGATTTTGTCGGCCAGAAAGAGTTGGCCCAAAACGGCGGCAAAAATGACCAGGGAGGTCAAAAGAAGCTCATCCCGGGGCTCGCTTTTCCGGCGGATCATCTCCCCCATGCAGAGGCTGGCCGGGATAAAGTAGATGGCCTGGACCAGGGTCTCCTCCCAACCCACCAGGATCCCCCCGGCGACCAGGGTCAGGACCATGGAGAGGCCTGTCCACTTGGGCCCTTCCGACACATAAAGCGTCACGAAGGGAAAGAGAAGAAGAACATGGAGAAAAGGCATGACGGTGGTTGTAAAATAGAACAAGGCAACCGTCAGGCCGGCCGCGAGCAGGGCGTTGAGCAGACTGGATTGTTTGGCTTCCTTCATTTCCATAAATGACTCCTTTTCAACATTCTAACATAAAAGGGGACCGGATCCTTCCCAAATTGGGTAGAAAGAAGGGGAGAAAGTTCCAGAAAAAAAGAGGGCCCGGGGCCGGGCCGGAAAGGATAAGATTGCCGTGTATACCAATCCTCTGATTGACCAGATGCTGAATCACCGGAGCTACCGGGAGTTTAAGGACCTTGCGGTGGAGGAGGAGAAAATCCTGGCCCTCCTGGAGGTGGCCCGACACACCGCCACTTCCATCGGCCTCCAATGGGCCTCCCTGATCCGGGTCAAGGACCCGGAGAAAAAACAGGCCCTGGCCGACATTGGTCACCAGGACTACATTGCCCGGGCTCCTGAGGTCTGGGTCTTTGTGGCGGATGGCTACCGGAATGCGAAAATTGCTGAAGAAAAGGGAACCCCCTCCCCCTATGCCTGGGACGTCAACTTCTTTGCCCAGGCCCTAACGGATGCCGCCCTCATGGCCCAAAACGTCATGGTGGCCCTGGAGTCCATGGACCTGGGCGGGGTTTTCCTGGGGTCCATCCTCAATGACCCCGACCGGCTGGTCGAAGTCCTGGACCTCCCCCAGGGGACCTTCCCCGTATTGGGTATGCTCTTCGGCTACCCTGACCAAGCCCCCCAGAAAAAGCCAAGGATGGACATGGCCTTCCGGACCTTCGTCGACGGCTATGAGGACCGGTCCCCCTATTTGGAGGCCTTGGCCGACTACGATGAGGAAATGCAGACCTACTATGACCTCCGGGATGCCAACCGCCGGGTGGACTGCTTCAGCGACCAGGTGGTCAAGAAAATCGGGACCATGAACCTGAAGCGGAACCGCCTGACCAAGGTTGCAAAAGACCAGGGCTTCCGCCTCTATGAAGAGGGGCCGGATCCCTCAGTCAAGACCGACTAGAGTTCGGCGGTATCCAGCCAGATGGTGAAGGGACCGTCGTTGACCAGGTGGACCTTCATGTCGGCGCCGAATTCGCCGGATTCCACCCGGTCCAGGTCCTGCTTAGCCCGGGCGACGAAATCCAGATAGAGTTTTTCGCCCAGGGCGGGAGGGGCGGCCTTGGTAAAGGAGGGGCGGTTTCCTTTCCGGAAATCGCCATATAGGGTGAACTGGGAGACGATCAGGCAGGAGCCTCCTACTTTTTCCAAATTCCAGTTGGTCTTGCCCTGGTCGTCCATGAAGACCCGGAGGCGGTAGATCTTATTCCAAAGCTTCTCCACCTCCTCGGGGCCGTCCTCCGGACCCACCCCCAAAAAGACCAGGTAGCCCTTTCCGATTTCTCCGATGGTTTTTCCCTCGACCTCTACGGAGGCCTGGCTGACACATTGGACAAGTGCTCTCATCTTTCCTCTCCTTCCTCTTGGGGCCTCGGCCGGATTGCCGGTCAATGAGACCCCTCCTGCAAAAAAAGATTCATTTTTTTCTCATTCCATGTAAGATAATAATAGAAGTGACTTCAAGTAGAAAGTACTACCATAGTAAGCTAATGAATAGGGGTTGTAAATGTCAAATCTACGTGTGGACAAACGAGAGATGGAAATCAACGAAAACCTGGCCCGCTTCTTCTTTGTCCTGGGCGATCCTACCCGCCTCCGGATCCTCCATGAACTGGGGGAAGAGGAAAAGAATGTGAGCGAGCTTTCGGAGCGTCTGGGCCTGACGGTTTCCGCCATTTCCCACCAATTGAAAATCCTCCGGGATAAGGACCTGGTCCGGTCCCGCCGGGATGGGAAATTTATCTACTACCGGATGTCGGATGACCATGTCCGCGACATCATCCGGATCTCCCGAGACCACCTCTGTGAGGACCACAGCCAAGAAAACTAGCCTTTTTGAGCCTATCCAAACAAGAAAAACCCCGACCGGGCCCTTGCCCGGTCGGGGTTTTTGTGTCCAAATGATGGATTATTTGTTCAAGGCTTCAATGACCTTCCGAAGGGCTTGGGCCGCTTCGTCGGGAAGCTGGTTGAAGTCGTCCAGGTTCTCGATGTAGTCGAGCTTGACTTCGAAGGAGTGGGTGGCCTTTTCTTTATAGCCTTCTTCCTGCTTGTCCGGTTCAAAGCCTTCCACCGGCATGTAGTCGAACTCTTCCAGACCCAGCCAGGGCTTCCACTGGTCTTTCTTCTCGACCAGGTTTTCGATGACGCCCAAGGTGACTTCCTTGGGGATCTTCTTATCCATGTAGAAGCCGGTGTTGAGGATATAGCAGGCGGTGTCGTTTTCGATGAGTTCCAGGAACTTCCGGTAGTCATTGGCCAAGGGGTAGGTCCGGAAGGGGTTGGCATAGGGCTCGATGACCAAAGCGGTGGGGTCCACGCCCTTGGCCAGACGCTCTGCGGAGGTTCTCTTGGTGGAGAGGGTGGCTCCCATGAGGGTGCCCATGACCTTGGAGTTGACCCGGAGGAGGGGGGGCAGGGTGGGGTCCTTCATGATCCAGAAGATGGCATCGATGGGGTCGGACAGGCGGTCGACCCGGTTGGGGGACCAGAGTTTGGATTTGATGGCCCGGCCGTTGCCGTTGCGGATATCCTGGGTGATGGGGACGATCTTGCCCTCATCATCCACGGTGGCTCCGCAGTTCTGGAGGCTCAAGAGGTAGGTGTTGTCCGGGGAGTCGGTGGGATAGTCCTGGGTCTTGTCGAAGTAGGTGGGCTCCATGGCAATCCCGTATTTTTCCGCCACGTTGATGACAAAGGCGTCGTCGTGGAGGATCTTGATCTCATACTTATCGCCATGCTTGGCATGGGTGATGGTGGATTTCCCGGAACCGGACAGGCCGAAGACGGCCATGGTGTAGGGGTCGTCCCCTTCGTGGAGGATGGTCTTGGCCCCGCCGTGGCAGGAGGCATAGCCGTTGCGGTTAGCAATGGACCAGGCCAGGGTCAGGGTCCCCTTCTTGTGCTCGCCGAAGTATTTCATGCCTAAGAGGGCGGCGCAGTTGTGCTCGCTGTCGAAATAGGTCAGGCCCATGGGATGGTCGGGGTGGGACCATTGGGGATCAGAGAAGACGAAAATGTCGGTCTCTTCGATCTTCTTGGATTCCTTATACATCTCGGCATACTTGGTAGTCAGGGGCTGGAAGTTCAGCATCCAGTTGTAGAGGAGGTTTTCCTCGCCTTCAGGGAGAAGGAGGTGGGCCCGAACCATGAAGTCCTCATCCAAACCAATGACGGTCTGGGCATGGTAGAGGGTCCCCCAGCGAGAATCGTAGATGGCGTCCATGACCTTCTTGTTGAGGTCGTCTTCATCCACGCCCTTGAAGCCCTGGATCCGGCGGGCGGCTGCCGCTCTCCCGGTGACTGAGCCGTCGTTGAAGAGCAGGACCTTGGAGTTCTTCCGCAGACCCATCACCTCAGGCTTATAGATGGGTAAATCCGTGACAATGGTCCCCGGGGACTTGACTGCCAGGTCGTAGGCCGTCTGAATATCATTCACTTCAATGACATTGTTCCCATAGAATGGGGTCATGACCAGGGACCGGAGTCTGGAAATATCCTTGTTGTCCGCATTGATCCGGGAACGGTTAAAACCAAGAATCGTTGACATCGCATATCCTCCTTTTAAGAAACAGTTTGGAAAAGTTCTGCTTGCATCATATTTATCATACCCGATTTTATCCATTCGGAAGAAAAATTATTATCCACCTCCTTTTTTTCTCCACCAGCCCCCCTTCTCTTTTGCGTTATAATAAAGATAATGATCCCACCAAAGGAGAAAGGAGGCCCCCATGGACCAAGCCCAACGACAAGACCCCATCCAAGAAGCTCAACGAAAAATGCGACTCAAACTGGAAATCCTCAATTCCGTTACCCACGGCATCGGTGTCCCCCTGGGCATCCTCTTCCTCGTCATCCTTATCTTAACCCAGGTCCGCCGCCAGTCCATCCCCGGCATTGTTGCTTATGCCATCTATGGCGGCTGCTTCATCTGGCTCTTCCTCTGCTCCACCGTCTACCATGCGGTCCAGCCCCCAAAGGCCAAAGCCATCCTCCGGATCTTTGACCATACGGCCATCTACCTCTTCATCGCCGGGTCCTTCACGCCCCCCATCTTCTTCCTGACCGAAGGCCTCCCCCGGATCCTCTTCATGGCCCTCATCTGGACCATCGCCATCGCCGGAACCCTCTTCAAAATCATCACCTACAAGAACTACGACAAGTGGATTCGGGTCACGGTCTTCCTTTATATTGCCATGGGCTGGTTGGGTCTCCTCTTCCTCAAGCCCATCATCCAATACGGGCTCTGGAAATTCTTCTTCCTCATCGCCCTGGGCGGCATCCTCTACACCGTCGGCACCTACTTCTACCGGAAGACCGAGTGGAAGTGGCACCACGTCATCTGGCACCTCTTCGTCCTGGCCGCTGCCGTCACCCAATTCTTTGGCTTCTACCTTTACCTGTCTTAGGAGGAATCTATGAGGAAAAATATTGTCTTTCTGCTGGCCCTTATGATGGTCCTTTCCGCCTGTAGCGGGCCGAATGCCCCTGAAAGCCAAAGCTCGGAAAAGCAAAGCGAGGCGGTGGAATCCGGTGCAGTGGAAGCTGAGACGGATGCCCGCCCCATGGTCAAGGTCGACGGCGTGGTTTATGCGGACACGGGCTATAAAAACGCCATGGTCACCTGTGGCACGCCCGATGGGGAAATCAAAAGCACGGTGGAAGAAGGCAAAATCCCGGCCAATGATAATGAATCCAACTTCGGCAAGGGCTTTGCCTACCAAAGGTGGGAAAAGGGCTATCTCAATGTCCAGACCGACAATGGCTGGACCCTATTCCGGGATATCAAGCTCAAAGAAGAAAGCGACCAAATCCCGAAATGGGTCGGCCACTTCACCGCCAAGGTCATCCAGGTCCAAGACCATGCCCTCATGGTGGAAGCGACGGAGGTTGAAGAGGCCTTTTCTTTCAAAGACCTCCTGACCAAGCCCATCTCCCTGCCCATGGACCATTTGGAAAATGGCGAAGGTGGCGAACCGACCGGCCAAGCCCTCGAAGGAAAATCGGTCGAAGTCTATTTTGGCGGAGAAATCAAAAACACCCAGCCCGAAAGCTCCCTCCCCATCTCGCTCGAAGAAATTTACCGCATCTCTGTGAAATAAAAGTTGAAAAAAGCCTTTCGGCTCATGCATGGCTCCCAAAGACCGGATCTCCCCATCCGGTTTTGGGGGCCATGTTTTTTTCGCCTCATGGCGGCGCACTGGGGTGGGGACCGGCCCCCCTTTCGCCCGACTTCGCCGCATGAGGGGGCTCATGGTGGCCCCCATCTCCCCTTAGAATGCTGATCTCCTCTGACTAGAGGGAGCCACCACTCCCCCTAGAACGCTGATTTCCTCTGACTAGAGGGAGCCACCACTCCCCCTAGAATGCCGATTTCCCCTGACTAGAGGGAGCCACCACTCCCCCTAGATCGCCGATTCCCCCAAACTAGAGGGAACCACTTTTCCCCCTAGATCGCTGATTTCCACAAACTAGGAGGAGCCGCCTCTCCCCCTAGAATGCTGATTTCTCCAAGCTAGGCGGGACTACCTCTCCCTCTAGATCGCTGATTTCCACAAACAAGGGGGACCTCGGCTCCTATCCACTTCTTCATGAGCCTTTCAACCTCATCCTCTGAACCCTATTCCAGCCTTTCCTTAGGTCCGATTCGTCTGAATGGTATCTATTGATGGCTCTGAGGGACCTTTTCCCTAAAATATGGGTCACCTCTGGGAAATCCAATATGCAAAAATTAAAGAGATGCGCCGAGGCTACATAAAAAGGAGGAGCGATGAGTCTATATTTACTAAACCCGCAAGAAAAAAAAATAGAAATATTAAAAAACAAACTAGAATCCATCCGAGTAAAGCCCATTGTGGGGAGCCTTTACATCAAACGAGGCCGATCTTTTTCTGAATTCTACCATCAGACCTATGTAGATGGGAAAATTTACCGGAAGTATATTTCCCGAAAAGACATCGCTCTTGCCCGCCAGCTGGCCCAGCAGTCTTACAACCGGTCGGTCGGAGCTCTCCTCTCTTCAATGAAGGGGAAGGAAATGCGAATCGAAGAGATTGACCGGGCCATTGATGACCTGCTGCTGACCCTCTGTCCGGAGAGGAGGGGGCTCATCACCCCGGTCCAGCCCACCTTGGAGGAGAAGCTGGCGGTGTGGAAAAACAGGAGTTACCGGGGGCGGTCCTTCCGCCAGGACGATCCCCTGATTTATACGAACAACCATGAGCGGGTCCGGTCAAAGACGGAGAAGATTATTGCGGATGCCTTGGAAAAAGCCGGGGTGACTTATAAATATGAGGCCCCACTCCTCATGGAGGACGGGGCCACGGTTTATCCGGATTTTACTTTCTTTGATCCAAGCACGGAAAAGGAAATCTATTGGGAGCATTTCGGTTTGATCGGCGACAGCAATTATATGGTGAATGCGGTCAAAAAAATCCGTGCCTATGAGCGGAACGGATTTCGACTGGGCTACCGGCTCTTCGCCACTTTTGAAGGAGGGGGCCTGAGTCCGGATTATGAGCGGATCGATGATCTGATTGAGACGATTTTCATCCCCTTGATCCCTCCTCAGGCTCGGACCCCCTCCTGATTTTACATGTCCTTCTTCACGCCCACAGCCACCATCTTGGCCTTGGCGCGAGGCTGGCCGGCGGCTTCCATCTCCATGATGATGACGGCCTTGCGGTCGGTGAGCTCTTCCAGGCGGCTGGTCACGGTGACCGGCTCATTCATGGGCACCGGGCGGAGGAAATCGACCTCCAGGTGGGCCGTGATAAAGCGGCCAATGACCGTGTCCGGAGTCAGGTCCAGGCCCTTGTTCTTGTGGGCAAACCAGGCGGCTGAGGCGGTCCCATGGCAATCGAAGATCATGGCGATCATGCCGCCAAAGAGGTTGGCCGGGACGCCGCCGGTAAACTGGTCATCCGGCGTGACTTGGCAAACGCAGGTCTCCCCATCCTCGCCGGGATAGGATTGGAGGTGGAGCCCACCCTCATTCTTGGGCCCGCAACCCCAGCAATGCTGGAATCTTTCCCCGTAAGTGTCTTGAATAGAAATCTTTTTATTCATTTTTTTCTCCTTTTTTTGTTTTTTCATCGCTCAGCCTCATGGCCCAAAACCGGCTTGGGGATATAGCGGACTTCGGTCACGTTGTAAATGGTGACAAAGGCCTGGGGATCCGTTTTTTCCAAAAAAGTCATGAGCTGCTGGTATTCCTGCTTGTTCACAATAGTAATAATCTCTCGGCGGGGCTGGAGGTCAAAGCCGCCGATCGCCTCATAAATCGTAGCCCCACTCCGGAGTTCCTGGAGAATGAACTGACGGACCACCTCCTCCCGGGAGGTCATGATGCAGACCCGCTTCTTCCCCGTCTGGCCGAAGATATAGTGGTCGAGGACGATCCCGTTGAGATAGGTCCCCAGGAGGGAAAGAGCCACGGTCTTCGTGTCATAGACCAGGGCCGAGGAGAGAGCGATGGCAATGCCGGCCAGGGAGAGGGCCTGGCCGATCTCCATATGGAGGAAGCGCTGGAGGATCTTAGCCACGATATCCAGGCCGCCGGATGAGGCGTTGTCATTGAAGAGCATGGAGAGGCCAATGGAGACCACAAAGATGTAGCAGGCCACATCCAAAGTGGCATCGCCGGTCAGAGACCCATTGTTGGGAAGGAGGACCTCATAAAGGCGGAGGAGCAAGGGGAGGAGGATCGAGGTGTAGACCGTTTTTCCGCCGAACTCCCGGCCAAAAAGGATAAAGCCAATGATCAGTAGCCCCACATTCATGACCATGGTAATTTGGGCGACCGACAGGGGAATAAAGTGGGTCAAGACAATAGACAGGCCCGTGATGCTGGATACAGAAGCTTTGCTGGGCATAAGAAAAAAGAAAATGGCAGTAGCGATGATAAAGGTGGCCACGCTAAGATAGAGAATGTTGCCGGCCAGGTCCAGCATCCGATTCGACCTCCCGGTGGGGACCTTCCATGATTTCGGTTTCAAATCGTTTTCCTCCCTCCTGAAGATGAGTGTTTATTATTTTTCTACCTCCTGTATTGTACCTCAAAACAGAAGAGAAAGACCGGCAGATAACATTTGACAGAAGGAGGACGAACAAATAAACTAATACTACAAAAATACTGCAATCATTGGGAGTCCAGTCCATCGGGTCCAAGGAGAAATTATGCCTGTTTTTAAAGCTGTTTTTTATATCCTCTTCGTCCTTGTCAACTTCTATGGACTCTATTTTTTTGTCATCGGCTTAAATTTTTTCCGCCGAGGAAAAACTTACCCGGAAGCCAAGATCTTCCATAAATTTGCCATTCTTATCCCGGCTAGGAATGAGGAGGCGGTCATCCGCCAATGCGTGGAATCCCTGGGCAAGCTTGACTATCCGGATGAGGCCTATGAGGTCTTTGTCCTGGCTAATAACTGCACGGACCGGACCGTTGAGGAGGCGAAAAAAACAAGGGCCACCGTCCTTGAATACAATGAGAATATTCGGAACAAGGGCGACGTCCTCCACCGGACCTTCATCGACCTCCATGACCGTGACTTTGAAGCCTACCTTCTTTTCGATGCCGATAATACCGTCGATCCAAATTTTCTTGCCGAGATGAACCGGGCTCTGGATGCCGGCTTTGAGGCTTGCCAGGGCTTCCGGGAGGGGCAGAACCCCTCCGCCACCTGCGTTTCCAGTGCCCACTCCATCTATTTGCTGCTTGTGGATCTTTTTTATAACCATTCACGGTCCGTTTTGGGCATGAATGCCATCATCACCGGAACCGGCTTTATGGTCAGCAAGGCCCTCCTGGATAAGTCCGGAGGCTGGAACACCTCGACCCTGACTGAAGATATCGAATTTACCGTCCAAAATTCCCTTTCCGGAAACCACATCGCCTATGCTCCAAAAGCTATTTTTTATGACGAACAGGTGATCACCCTGTCCCAATCCCTTGTCCAACGGTCCCGCTGGGCCAAAGGGGCCAAACAGGTTTTTGAAAAAATGGGCCGGTCAACGATCAAATCCATTTTCACGGATCAAGGGGAAAACCCCTTTGATTCCCTGATGATGATGACCGGAACCTATATGGGAAACATCGGCTTGATTTTACCCATCCTGACCCTCATCTTGGTTGGTTTTGTCAATACCACGACGGGCATCCGCCTCCACTTTACCTTGATGAACTTTCTCTTCATGGTCCTTCCGCCCACCCTCCTTGCTCTTTTCATCACGATCTACTGTAAAAAAGGCCTGCGAGACTACTGGAAGGGAATCCTCTTTTTCTGGTTCTTCCTTCTGACCTGGATACCGGTTAATCTCTATGCCCTCTTTTCCAAGAGCATGGACTGGAAAGAAATCAAGCACGGGCTCAAGGCCTAAGGTATCAACTCCCATAAAAACAAGCCCTTGGTCTTCCAGTCCCTGGACAATCCCTACCATGTCCTGCTTGCTTAATAGACCCTGAAAATTCATCTCGACTTGAATATCCTTTAACCCGACTTCCGCAAAAGTGGTCGGTTCAAGGCATACTTCAAGGCGATCACCCTCTTGATAGGTTAAGCCGGATGAATGCTCGCCGACGATGGGAAGGACGTGACCATTGATTTCAACCCTATCCTTCACGGTTGCCTCTCGGTATCCCGCATTCACAACGACCCCTCCCGGGTTCTTCTCTAATTTTTGCTTTACCTCCCAACCTACTGCCGCATCTCCGGTGTGTCAGGAAATATCATGGTCCTCATCAAAGCTTATCCAGGAAAAACGATGGGGATTGGGGATGGTGGCCAGAATTTTTGCATCCTTCCGATCCATCTTATCCATATGAAAACGAATAGGGTTTGCGTTAAATCCGTTGGGACCATGAAATCCTGAAGCATAGGAGGAAATCTCTGCATTGCTATAGAAAAGGAGGATAACGAAGGCGACAAGAAAACCAATCGTGGTAAGGACCGGGAGAAAAGCGGAATGATTAAAAATTCGAAAATAGCGGATGAATTTTTTTATAGGCAAACGGGGCGGCACGTATTAACATGCCGCCCCACTCCTTTCCGTATTGAGTCTATAGGACCTCGTTCATTCATTTGGGATAAGTCTCCTGCTCTTTCAATCAGTCCACTGCTAGCACAGCAGAGACATAGTATCCATCTGCTACATTCAGCGGATAGCTATTTAATAATTCAAAACTTGGTAATTGAAACTGATATATGCCTGCCTGATTGGCAACAATAAAACTATTTTCAACAATAGCCGTATTTGTTAGTGTTACTTTAAGGTCCTTAAATGTTTCCCTTCCATTCGGTTCAATGATCGACACCTGCGTTCCTTGATCAACTACGGGATCGTAATGCGTGACGATGAGATCTTGTTGGTATTGATAAATTGCATGCGGTGAATCCTTAGAAGTTGAGATCTCTTCGATTGTAAAATTATCCTGATGAATTTTTAAGATTTTCCCTATCGGAGCATACTCTTCATCCACATTCACCGTAACAAAGAGATACTCGGAATCCGCTATACCAATCCCTGAAAGCATTCCATATTCAGAAATATCCTCTTCCTTCAGCAAGTTCAATTCGCTCGTATAGACGTGCATTGTACTAATATACTTGTTGGGATCTACTGGATTCTCCTGCATATCAAAGGCAAATAACTTATGATTACCGGCAAATATACAATAAAAATGGACTCCTGGTAACTCAACCGTCTTACTCGATTGATTTTTTTTGTCCCACGCCTCCAAACAACTGACACCATTTAGCGTATTAATAGCGTATACTCTGTCATCGGCCGCTGCCATATGATTAAGTGCAATATGCTGAAATGGATATTCGGTTATTTCAAGTGACCCTTTATTCACACCGATCACTTTTTTTGTATCCTTTTGATTTCCAAGACCCTGAGGGATGAGAAATAGCTCGCCATGATCCTCAACCGGAACATAGAAGGGGGATCCCAAGGCCGCGTAGGAGAGTTCTTGCTCCTGGGCTGCCTCTAATTCTGAGTCAAACCATAAGATTTTCGAATGATATGCACTCTCCGTTGTAATAACTACGCCAAAATCGATCGAATCCCTATCCAGTTCTGATAGTGTCTTGTTACGGTTAACTGAACACGCACTCAAAAGAATAAAAAAGAGCAAGGCCTCTGTAAAGAATATACACTTTACAATTTGTGGCTTTTTCCCGGTTTTCAGCTGTTGAATCCGGCCAGACATCATTGTTCTACTCCTTAAATTGATTATTTTCTATAAACGATAATCGTCTTATCTGTTGAAACTAACTCCATTGGATGAATAGCACCCAAAAATTCAGAGGTATTCACCCTCCTTTCAATAATATTTACTACTACTCGTCACTGTCTTATTTTCGACATCAGTCCCCTTATAAGATTGAATAGTAGCAAGCAGTCGATAAGCATAACCTCTACTTACTCTGTGGCTTTCAGAAATGATCAGTTGATAGAAGTTTGTAGATTCTGAAAATTCTCTAATGGACGCCCAACGGCCATTGGTATATTGTTGTAGCATTACCTTTGCTTGAATTCTTGAGGTAGTCCCCCTATAACCGACTATTTGGCATTTCACAGTTGCTTTTCCAGTAGAATCAATGGTTAAATAAGCGTTTGCTGTAGAAAGGTATTCCATTCTTTGGAGGATCAACCGGGGTGTCTCCACTAGGATTTTTGTGTTACAATCCTCTGCTCTTGCAAGAATCGGGAAATTGAATAGACATAGAGCCAGGCCGGCAATTAAGAGACTCTTCCTTTTTTTCATAAAAAATAACCTCCTTCTTTCTGCTCTTACTTATATAACGAAGAAGGAGGCCATTTTGTGACCCAAAAATAAATATTTTATTAAAAAATTCTACGATCCCAACATTTTTTTAACGATTTGCATTAAAATATCAGCTTTTACATCTCCTAATATCTGGTACCGACATTCATAGTCATGCCAAAAGAAAAAGCTCATCCCATTTTTTTCAAAGTAGGAAACGGTTACTCCTCCTATTTTTTCTTGATGAAGTATTGTATCTTCGGTATCAATTATTATCTGCTCATCAACAAGCGGATGTGTAGTAAAGAAAATTTCATTTCCAGCCGCATTTTGATAGAAGATTTCTAAAAAGTCTTCTGTTTGCTTTCGAGAGGTCTCCTTGAATCCGGGTGCCAAAGACCGGGGTTCTTTCGGCTTCCAAATCCAATCACTCTCGCTTGACGCACCGGGGAGGGGCTCTTCATGGACAGAAATCGTCATAAAGTCAGTAAATGTTTTACGAATAAAAAGAAAGATTGACTTTCGTGACATCTCCCCGGCCAGGACAGAACCTAGCGTAACGAGGAAGCACAAGGTCAAAACCGCTGCAATGGTTACCGCACGAGGTGATGAAAAAAGGAATCTTTTCTTCTTTTCCTCCGATTGAAAACCAATGATTTCTTTCCTCCGCTCTTCAAAGGAATCGGAAAACACATGATTCAATTCCTCTTCTTTTGGCAAAGCCATAAGATCCTTCTCAACGATTTTTGGAATTTCTTTGTATAGAAACTCATCATCCAATTTTCTTTTCATGGTCCGACCCCCTTTCCATCAAGACTTCCAATCTTTTTTTCGCCCGCGAACACCGCTTTCGAACCGTCGCCTCCGATAAGTCAAGAACCTGTGCAATAGCAGAATAGGGCAAACACTGATCATATCTCAGCTGGAGAACGGCTCTGTGCTCGAAAGAAAGCTTGCGGAAGGCTTCTTCCAAGCTTGAATCCCCATCTTCCGAGGAATCCTCATCTTCCAAAGAATCCTGGTCTTTTGTCAGCAATTTTTCCACTTCATCCACCGGCAAAATGATCACCTTCTTTTGCCGTTTCAGGCAATCAAAGGCGATATGCTTGACAACGATATACAGGAGCGCACCGGTTTTATGAGGATCTTTTTCATCAATATGGTCTAGATGAGAACGGACACGCAAGAAGGTATCCTGCACGGCATCTTCCGCAGCCATGGGATCCTTCAAAATTTGAACCGCAAAATAAAAGAGCCTCTGTTGGTAGGATTGATAGAGTCGGCTTAGTTTTTCTCGATTGGCTTTCTCTTCCTTTCCTATCAAAAATTCCATAACAAACTTCTCTTTCTCCCGGCATTTTGACCAGGCATCCTTTATATGATTTGCTATACTGCATTCTCTAATGAACAGGATATCCCTTGATTTCATTATCCACAAGAGGAACCGGAAAGGCGGCCCTGGCAGTGGCTCCTGCCCTGGGCTCCGAACTCATGAGTTGCTCGGTTCCAGGAGACCCCAGACCCTGATTACCTCGGAATTTTGCGGATTATCAGGGTTTCATCCCCTGACATTATCGCTATATGCCAAATTATCAGGGCCTTTTTTTGCCCTGCTATTCTTGAAATTCTCTAATTTGACAGGGTTTTTCCCCTGACATTCTTCGGTCCTGGTCTTTTATCAGGGCCATTTTTGCCCCTGCTACTTTTGAGATTCTGGAAATTGTCAGGGCTCCGGACCCTGATTATCTCGGGAATTAGCGGATTGTCAGGGTTTTTGGCTCTGGCGGGGCTAGGAGCTGGCGAGCGCATGATGTTCCCAGGTCAGGCTAGCCCTGGTCAACCTTCCCCCACTCCCTCCCCCATAATCTCCACTTCTCTCAGCTGGTCAATGGGGATTTCCTCCCCATCCTCGAAGAGGAGGAGTCGTCGGAAGGCCCGGATCTCGGCGACCCGCCCTTCTTTGACAAGGTAGGCGCCGCCTTCTTTTCGCTCATCCTCCCGGAAAAAGCGGATCCGGATGCAGGGGTGGTCTCCAGCCCGGCCCCCAGGCCCTTCCGCCAGCCGGTCGGTCAAGTATGCCAGGGCTCGGTTGATCTCATCCACCTCATCTTGGGAGACTTGGGCCTTCTCTTGGGTCGGCCGCCCCGCTTCTTGGATGGCGACCTCATAGCCCGTCAGGGCCTGGAAGGGGGAGAACTGGGCGGCCCGGTTTTCCCGGGACATCCGGGGGTGGTTTTTGGGCTCCCATGGGCCCAGGTGGGCAATCTTTTTGTATGCGTCTTTCATGCCTTATGCCCCCCAATCCGGTCATTCCGGTCCTTGGCCGTGGCACCTTCTTCCAGGTTCATCCCACGAAGGACCGCATTCTTCCCATACTTCCTCTTAATCTCCACCAGGGCCTCCTGGACCCGACGCTCCTTGTCCAGGTCCTTCTTCGGGGCCTCTTCCCCGCTCCGGCCACCCGGTCCCTCGTCCCCGGCCTCATCCATCCGGCCAAAGAAATCCAGCTGGGAGGCCTGGTCCGTCCTGACTTCCCTCTCAGCCATGACCCGGTCGGCCACGACATACAGCCGCCGGATATAGAGGCGAGGGTCCACCACCTGGTCGAAAATCCGGGTCAGGGCCTCCATAATGACCGAGGATGCGGCCGTCTCCATCCCCAAGGGGAGGGACTTGTGGGCCTCCTTCGGCAGCCGGCGGCCGTACATATCCTTCTTGTCTTCTCCATGGTAGGCCTGGGCCAGGTGGGGATCCCGGAGGTTGACCACGTCATAGCCCACGGTCAGGGAAACCTGGTCCGTCACCAGGCCCCTGGCCACCAGGTCCAGGGCCAGGAGGTTGGCCATCTCCCGCATGACCAGGCGGGCCTTATCAAAGGAATAGGGGGTGGAGAGGACCTGGCCCCGGGAGAGGGACTTGGACCGGGGGACATAGGCCTTGATGTCCGAAATTCGGCAGGGTTCGTAGCCCCAGGCATGGTCGATGAGGAGCTCCGCATTGACCCCAAAGAGGTCATAGAGGAGGTCCTCATTGTAGGCGTGGCCCGGCTCCCCCACCGAGCAGAGGGCGATATCCCCCATGGTGTGGAGGCTGTACTTGGTCAGGCGCTGGGCCGTCCCCCTCTCCACGCACTCCACCGAGGCATAAAACGATTTTAAGTCAATGGATAAATAGGTTCGCTCCGCCATGGTTCCCTCCTTTCTTCTTTATTGTACATGAGGGGGCAAAAAAAGAGAAAAGGGGAAAGGCCACCGGGCCTTCCCCCTTTTCCCTATAGACTAAGGAGAGAAATAATCGGAAAAAACTATTTGATGAGATTGTCCGCTCCGCTGGCGACAGCATCATCCACCGCAGCATCCCCGCCAAGGACAATGACTTCCTTGATCTTGGACTTCTTCAGGTAGGAAGCCACCGCATCCGGGAGCTTCTTGGGCTGGACCAGGAGGATGGGGGCTTGCTTTTCGGCAGCGACAGGACCGGCGACTAAGGCGTCAGCAAATTCTTCGCCCGTTGCCAGGTATGCCAGCTTGGCTTCCGCCATTTTTCCAGCGATCATGACCGACGTTTCATAGCGGGTTTCCCCTTCCAAACGGCTGGCTCCGGGGAGGGTAGCGGCAACGGCTTCAGAAACCGCCTTTTTCCCACCTAAGATGGTGACATTCTTCACGCCCAGGCTCTTGATGCCGTCCTTGACGGATTGGGGCAAGGCATCGGGGCGGGTGAGGAGGATGGGGCGGACTTGACCGGCGGCCAATGGAGAAACTGCAAGGGCGTCGGCAAAGTTGGTTCCGGTGGCGACGTAGACGCCGTCCACGGTCTTGTTGGCCTTAGCGATGAGGCCGGCTAACTTGACCGAGGTTTCATAGCGGTCGGTCCCGTCAATGCGGGAAACTTCCAAACCCTTGATGTCCTTGAGTTCTTTCTCACAGGCCATGGAGAGGGCCTTATCTCCGCCGACCAGGATGGCTTTCTTGGCACCCAGTCTGGCAATTTCCGTCTTAACGCCGTCATAGAGGAAGTCGGTCTTGGAGAGGAGGATGGGGGCCTTCAGCAACTTGGCATAGACGGAAGCCGACAGGGCATCGGCAAAATCGTCGCTGCGGGCGATGAGGACGGTGTCCGCCTTCTGGTAGGCCTGGGCATTGGCCAAGGCTGTTTCCAAACGAGTGGACCCGGCAACCCGCTGGGGGGCCTGGCGGCGGAGGACGATGAACCGGTCATAGATATAGGCCTCCTTGTCCACCTTGGAGGTCTTCTGGTCATAGTGAAGCTTGTAGGTGGTGAATTCGGCACGGTCGGCCGTCATATCCACAATGACCACGGTGGTATCTTTCTTCTCGCTGGAGGGAGGCACTTCTTTTGCCCCGTTCTTATCCAGGAATTTGTAGTCCGGGGTCAAGGGGTCGCCCTTGGTGATGTCCTTGGTATAGTCAACCGCTTCATACCACTTGAGACCGCCGGCATGCTCGGAAACCATATGGAAGGGGGCGTTCTTGACATGGTAGAAGACATTTCCTTCCGCTGCGGTGTTGGCCTGGGTTGCCTTCTCCCCTTGGGCATTGATGAAGCCACGGGAGTAGACATGGTCATGGCCGTTTAGTACCAGGTCAATATCCAAGTCGGTGAAGACCTTGTTCATGGCCTTGCGGTAGGCGGCCACATCGTCATCACTGATGTGGGAGGCCCCGGTATAGAGGGGCTTGTGGAAGCCGACCACGGTCCATAGGCCCTCTTCCTTGGCTGACTTCACTTCCTGCTTGAGGTAGGCCATCATCTTCTGGAAGTTGGCATTGTTGGCCAGGTCCTGGGTCTCATAGGAGGCATTGTTGAGGATGATGAACTTCATGGGACCGGCGACATAGGAATAGACGCCTTTGACAAAGTCGGTGTCTTTTTCGTTGTTGTAGATGGGGTCAGGGACATTGATCCGACCGTTGAAGTCGGTGGTGTCGTGGTTTCCCTGGGTGGAGAGGAGGAGGTGGTTGAGGAGGGCCTTCTGGGTGGCATTGGGATACTGACCCTTATTATTAAAGAAGTCTTCCCATTCATGCCCGAAAGGCAGTCCCGATGCCTTCTTGTCATTGGCATCCTTGGGCGTGTCCACCTTGGATTGGACCTCATAGCCCTTGTCCGTATGGTCTCCGGCAATGTAGATGAAGTCGAGGGGGTTCTTGGCGGAGATCTCGGAGATCAAGTTGAAGATGGCCCCGGTGGCCTCTCCGTGCTTGCTGTTGTGGACCTGGGGGTCGCCCAAATAGGCAAAACGGACATGACCCGCCTGGTTCTTCCCGATGGCGGTCTTGAACTGACCCTTTTGGGTCTGGCCCAGGGCCTCAACGGTATAGGTATAGAGGGTATCCGCCTCTAAGTCCCTGAGTTCAAATTGGTAAGTATAGACATAGTCGTTGGTGAAGTGGTCAACCTTGGAATGATCCTTCCTGTCAAAGTAGGGATCACCGTCCTTGCGACCATTGGCCAGGCTTTCTTCAAAGACGACGACATCGCCCTTTTTGACTTGAAGTTTTCCCGGCCCATCCGTCTTGGTGGCAAAAGAGATGTTGGCACCAAAGCCATTTTTGGAACTCTCTGAATAGTCCCCAACATGGGCATTGATGGACAGGATCTTGGTTTCCTGAGCCTCTTCAGCAAAGGCCGTCATGGGCAAGGCAAAGGTCAGGACCAGAGCCAAAGCCAAGAGGCCGGCAAGAAAGCGTAGGCCCTTTGATGATTTGGAATACATGAGTTCTCCCTTCATTTTCAATAATTTTGGGGCAATCCACACAAACAGGAATGCTCATTTTTCATTCTAAAGGCCCATTGTAAAGTTCATGTTATGAGGGAGAAAAAACTATTCTTTTTTCCTTTCGAGTTCATGCGAAAAATGAATATGCCGGGGATTGTCTACGAACCTTTTCAGGAGTAGACTACAAAAAAGCCACAAATCGAATTCAGGAGGTAATGATGAAAAAAAATAATGAAGTAATTCTCTATGAGCGTCAAGGCAAGTACATCCCCAGAGTGGCAGCCGTTCACGACCTCTGCGGCTATGGGAAATGCTCCCTGGGAGTAGCTATCCCCCTCCTATCCGCTGCCGGCGTTGATGTCTGTCCCTTGCCCACCTCGCTTTTCTCCACCCATACTCTCTACCCGGACTTTGTCATGCATGATACGACGGACTTCCTGCCCAAGGTATTGAGCCACTGGAAGAACGGGGCCAATATGGCCCTGGATGGGGTATATTCCGGCTTCCTGGGTTCCGCCGAACAGGTGGAAATCATCCAATCCATCTACCAGGACTACCCTCATGCCCTCCGTTTAGTTGACCCCGTCATGGGCGATGGTGGACAGCGGTATCCGACGTACACGGAAGAGATGTGTGAAAAGATGAAAGACCTGGTGGATGGAGCTGACCTTCTCCTTCCTAATCTGACAGAAGCCGGTATTTTAACCGAGATGGACTACCCCGGTCAAAGTCCCGATGAAAAACAAGTCCGTAGCATTCTGGATGCTTTGCTGGAGATGGGGGCTAAAGCTGTTGTCCTGAAAGGGATTCAAAAAGAAGGGAAAATCATCAACTACATCCAAGGCCAGGACAGCGAAATGACCGCCGTTTCGGAAGACCTCCTGGATTTCTTTATCCACGGGACCGGGGACCTCTATGCTTCCTCCCTGATCGCCGCCCTCTATACCGGAAAGGACCTGGAAAGTGCCGTCCGCTTTGCTTCCAAGTTCGTTCATGATGCCATGCTCAACACCCGCTATCAACCCGACTATCTCCAGCGGGGTGTCTCCTTTGAGCTCAACCTCGGTCAAGTCACCGATCTATTAAAATAAGAAAAGAATAAGAAAAGCCTCCCATCCTGGTGGACGGGAGGCTTCTTTTTGTGAAAGAAGGGGATTATTCTGCGACAGGGATCCCCTTGACATTGGGGCCATGCTCATAGCCCTCCAGGTGAAAGGAGTCGGCATCAAAGGCATAGAAGTCGGTGATGGACTCATCGATGACCAGCTTGGGGGCCGGAAAATCTTCCTGGTCCAGGAGCTTCTCCACGATGGGGATATGGCGGTCATAGATATGGGCATCGGCGATAACATGGACCAGCTCGCCGGCTTTAAGGCCTGAAACCTGGGCAAACATGTGGACCAGGAGGGCATACTGGGAGACGTTCCAGGAATTGGCCACCAACATATCCTGGGACCGCTGGTTCAGGATGGCGTTCAGGGTGTCGCCGGAAACGTTAAAGGTCATGGAATAGGCACAGGGGTAAAGGGCCATCTCATGGAGGTCCTCGAAGTTGAAGATATTGGTCAGGATCCGCCGGGAAGCGGGGTTGTTCTTGAGGTTAAAGAGGACCCGGTCCACCTGGTCCATCTCCCCTTCGGGATACTTGTGCTTTAGACCCAATTGGTAGCCATAGGCCTTGCCGATGGACCCCTTCTCATCGGCCCACTGGTCCCAAATCTTGGACCCCAGGTCCTTGACATTATTGGACTTCTTCTGCCAGATCCAAAGCAGTTCATCATAGAGGGCCTTGAAGTTGATCTTTCGGATGGTCTGGATGGGGAATTCCTCGGACAGGTCGTAGCGGTTGACCAGGCCGAATTTTTTGATGGTGTGGGCGGGGCTTCCGTCCTGCCAGCGTGGGCGGACCTCCATCCCCTCATCCGATACGCCATGGTTGAGGATTTCACGACAATTCTCTTTAAAAATTTGGTCTGCGCGGCTCATGTCCGGCTCCTTTCATTCAATACACAGGTTGAGAGACAACATTTTTTATAGGGGACGGCGGTATGGGTCATCCCCGGAATCCGGCCCTTTCCCGCGGGTGACGGAGAGGGCGTATAAAACAAAGCCATGGAAAATCACTTCGGCCAGGGCCATGGTCCGATTAAAGGAGGAGTCGCCAGAAAAGAGGAGGCCGATGATAGCAAAAACCAGGAGGATGCCGGCAAATTGCTGGAGTCGGTCGGCCTTCATGGGGAGGGCCTGGGCAGACCGACCCGCCATCCAAAAGAGGAAGACCCGGATCCCGAAAAGGATGAGGATGATGGGGATGGCAAGGACAGCCATAACCCCAGCGATGGGGAGGAAAAGGCCGAAGGAGACGATGGTTCCAACCAGGCCAATCCCCAATACGGAAAGAATCTTCAGGGCCATCCCGATGCCGGAAATCACGGCCAGGATCTTGTAGATGAGGGCAACCTTATCAAAAATCTTTTCTTGATTATCTTGAATCCATGTTTTCATCATGCTTTGGTGGCCGGGCCACCCTCCCCCCTTCTCGCTTTATCTTGCCGCATTCTTTCCGCCTCATGAGCCCGACGGGCTTGGTAGGAAAAAAGGCAGCCACAGTAATCTTGCCGGTACATCCCATATTCATCCGTCATTTCCTTAGACCGCTTGAAGCCGTTTCTCTTCTTGAAGTCCGAGTAGAGGTAGGCCACCCCATATTCTTCTTCCAGGTCCCTCCCGATGGCGTTGAGCCTTTGGGCGTCCTTGTGGGGCGAGAGGGAGAGGGTGGTGGTGAAGTAGTCGTAGCCCCCCTCTTTGGCCCACCGGGCGGCTTCTTCCAGGCGGAGGCGGTAGCAAAGGCTGCACCGCTCTCCCCTCTCGGGGTCCCCCTCATGGCCTCGGATCTTTTGGTAGTAGTCCTCCGGGTCGTAAGTTGCCCGCTGAAAATGGATGGGGTACTTGCTGGGCAGGCGGCGGATGAGGTCCTCCTGCTCGGCCTCCCGGAAGTCATACTCTTCCTTGGGGTAGATGTTGGGATTGTAGTAGTAGACGGTGATTTCAAAATAGTCGGACAGGTAGTCCAGGACATAGGTGGAGCAGGGTCCACAGCAGGAATGGAGGAGGAGGTGGGGAGTCCGCCCCTCTGCTTGAATGCCTTCGAGGATCTGGTCCAAGATCAATTGGTAGTTTTCCCCCATTTTCCCCTCCTTACCGGTCCATGTCACTCCATTTTACCATAGAAAAAAGCCCGGCTGATTCCTTTTGCCGGGCTCTTTCTTTAGGCTTCTTTTTTTTTATTAGTCGAATTGGCCGGTGGGCTCTTCGCCGTCACTGTAGGACCAGTTGTAGGGCTTACCCTTGAAGGTCGCATCGGTTCCGGAGAAGTTGACGCCGGTGGGGGTCGGATGGTCGTCAGAGAAGTCGTAGTCCTTGCCGGGGAGGAGGGCATTCAGGAGGATGCCGACCAGGGCGGCAATGGCCAGTCCGGACAGGGTGATGGTGGTGCCGAAAACATCGAAGGAAAGTCCGGATACGCTACCGGTGAAGCCCAAGGCGGAGACGAAGATGGCCGCCGCAACGATGAGGTTCCGGGACTTGGTGAAGTCCACCTGGTTCTCGACCAGGTTCCGGACGCCGACAGCGGAGATCATCCCGTAGAGGATGAGGGAAACGCCGCCAATGATGGCCATGGGGATGGACCGGATGAAGCCGGAGACCACGGGGAAGAAGGAGAGGATGATGGCGAAGACGGCAGCCAGGCGCATGACGGCGGGGTCATAGACCCGGGTCAGGACCAGGACGCCGGTGTTTTCTCCGTAGGTGGTGTTGGCCGGGGCGCCGAAGGCCGAGGCTAATGAGGTGGCCAGGCCGTCGCCCAGGAGGGTCCGGTGGAGGCCGGGATCCTTGAGGTAGTTTTTCTTGACGGTGGCGGAGATGGCCGTGATGTCACCGATGTGTTCCATCATGGTGGCCAGGGCGATGGGGGTGATGGAGATGATGGCGGAGGGGTCCAGCTTCATGAACCGGCTGGGGTCAAGCGGGAGGGCCACCGCCTGGGCCGCCTGCATGGAGGAGAAGTCCACCCGTTTCAGAAGGAGAGCAACCACATAAGAGCCAACGATAGCTAAAATGATGGGGATGATCCGGGCCATGCCCTTCCCCCAGATGTTGAAGTAGACGATGATCGCAATGGCGACGGCGGCCAGGAGCCAGTCCGTGGAGGCGTTCCCCACGGCAGAGGGAGCCAGGGTCAGGCCGATGGAGATGATGATGGGCCCGGTGACCACAGGGGGAAAGTACTTCATAACCCGGGAAACCCCAAAAGCCTTCACCAGACCTGCAATGACCACATAGACCAAACCGGCAAAAAAAACACCCCCACACGCATAGGGGAGCATATCCAGGTTGGGCGCATCGTTGATCATTGGCGCTACTGCCGCGTAGCCTCCGATAAAAGCGAATGAGGATCCGAGAAATGCAGGAACCTTGCCCTTGGTTAATAAATGAAATAATAAAGTGCCTAGACCCGCCATAAATAAGGTGGTCGAAATATCCAAACCGGTCAACAGAGGAACTAAGATGGTCGCCCCAAACATGGCGAACATATGCTGGAGTCCTAAGAGGCCCCGGGTCCCGATGGAAAGGGACCGGACGTCCCAAATAGCTTCCTTTCCGAGTTCTACTTTCTTCGATGGTTCTTTCAAGATCGTACTCCTCTCGATTTATGCAATTGCACCCAAAATTTCAACTAGTATAGCAAAAAAAGAGGTCCCTTGTCCAATCTTTGGCGGACATTTTGGGGCGACGGGGAGGCGTGGCAAGGGGACGGTGACCAGAAGGCGCGGGGGCGGGCGGGGTTGACCTTGGTGGCCCCCTTATTTGGGGAAATCAGGGGAAAAGGGGGCTATGCGGAGCCTCCTCATTTGATGGAATCGGGGAATGAGGGGGATAAACTGAGCCCCCTCATCTGGCGAAATCAGGGATTAAGGGGGAAAACCTGGGCCCCCTCATTTGGCGGAATCGGGATTAAGGGGGAAAACCTGAGCCCCCTCATTTGGCAGAATCGAGATTGAGGGGGATATGCCGAGAGTAATGTCCATATAATGGTGTAAAAGTATATAAAAAGAAAGAGCCAGAATTTTACCTCGGCTATAATGTGAGTAACCAAACCAACACTAAGGAGGAAA
>QWCE01001162.1_pt1 | contig 42419 bp, 32 predicted proteins | sample 1972531 | NCBI WGS metagenome assembly QWCE01 (sample SAMN09866716, study PRJNA288562) | Human gut metagenome isolate term4_stool, whole genome shotgun sequencing... | reverse complement strand
CGTCTTGGCTACAATTTGGCTACAGGGATTTTAGAGAGTATATAAAGAGATTGAGACATAGGAAGTTATGGGCGTAAGTTCATTTTCCCCCGCTTCCGCAGTAAAGGTGTAAATCAACGTTTTTCGTGGTTTACACCCTTTTTCGCACCCAAAAAAATCCAAGCTTGAGAAATTTCTTGGCAACTTGTCTGCTTAACAGATTACTTGCACGACATAGAAAAGAGATTCTTCGCAATCATAGCATTTGGCTCTCAGTAGATTGGTTCTCTAAATTAAATTGGCTAGTGGTGTGTGCGTGAAGATAAAAGCAGACAGGGAGTATAGTATTATTGGTATCTTTGTCCAACGTATAAATGGAAACGTTATTCTAAACTAGAGTATAGGTACTATCCACATTAAGAATCATAGTTATGAGGCTGATAGATATAATAAAAGGATCGGAGCACGACCTTAGTCTTTTCTCCGAAGAAAAGATTGCCGAATTGGAGGGACGCATCGTTATCAAGGAAGGTAAAAAGGGCGGTGCACCCTCTCTGACTTGTATTTGTCGTAAACAGGAGATCAAATTAACGCCAGAGGAAATTGTGCGGCAACTGTATCTATTGGTGCTGACCGAAGATTTTGGCTATCCACTTTCTCGAATCAGGTTGGAGTACGAGGTTACCTTTGGCAGGGAAAAGAAGCGAGCCGACATTGTCATCTTAGACAAGCAACAGACAGATAGTCCCTATATCATCGTAGAGGTAAAGAAACCCAAACTCAAAGACGGCAAAGAGCAACTTAAAAGCTACTGCAATGCTACCGGAGCCCCTATAGGTGTTTGGAGCAATGGCAAGAGCATTTCCTATTATCACCGTAAAGACCCAAATTACTTTGAGGACATCAGTTGTATACCGAGAGCTGACCAAAAGCTTTCAGATATCCTTTCAGAACGCTGGACAATTGTAGACCTTATCAAAAAGGATAAGCTTATAAGCGAGCGCAAGTCGCTTAAAGATCTCATTCTTGAAATGGAGGACGAGGTGCTGGCTGGTGCAGGTGTGGACGTGTTTGAAGAAGTATTCAAGCTCATATTTACCAAGCTTTTCGATGAGATGGAGAGCGGACGCAACACTACGCGCAACCTCGAATTCCGCAACTATGGCGATACAGAGACCGAGCTCAAGGAACGCATCCAAAATCTTTTTGACAAAGCCCGCAGTAAATGGGAGGGCGTATTCAGCCCTGATGCCAAGATTCAGCTCACCTCCTCTCATCTCTCCGTCTGCGTGGCATCATTGCAGGACGTCAAGCTCTTCAACTCCAACCTTGATGTAGTAGATGAAGCCTTTGAATACCTCATCAATAAGAGCAGTAAAGGCGAGAAAGGTCAATACTTCACCCCTCGCTACGCATTGATATGTGCGTAAAGATGCTCAACCCAAAGGCGAGCGAAAAGATGATAGATACGGCGGCAGGTAGTTGTGGCTTTCCCGTACATACCATTTTCCACGTGTGGGAGAATATCCTCAAAGAAAAGGGCTTGGAACAGAGCCACCTCTTCACCTTGGAGCAAAAGCCTCCCGAGTGTACTGACTATGTGAACGACAACGTCTTTGCCATTGACTTTGACGAAAAGGCGGTACGTGTAGCTCGCACGCTCAATCTCATTGCTGGTGACGGACAGACTAACGTATTGCACCTTAATACGCTCGATTATGAACGTTGGGAGCAAAACCTCGAGAGCGAGGATTGGCGCGACACCTACTACGAAGGATGGAAGAAATTCAAAAAACTAAGAACCCGAAAGGACAGCTATCGTGATTTCAACTTCGATATTGTGATGGCGAACCCTCCCTTTGCTGGGGATGTCAAGGAGAGCCGTATTCTTGCCAAGTACGATATGGCCCGTAGTGTATCTTTGGAGAAGCTCAAGAACGCTCCAAAGGGAGCAAATATTGAGCAAGGCGAACCGACATTCCCCATAGCTTTAGCCAACGCTGGCGAGATCATCTATCAGATGGGTGACGGCACATTCCGTAAGACTAAGCTCAAGCAGGCAAGCAAAATGAGCCGTGATATTCTCTTTGTGGAGCGTAACCTCGACTTTCTGAAGCCTGGAGGTCGTATGGCTATTGTGTTGCCACAAGGGCGTTTCAACAACAGTAGCGACAAGGATCTGCGTGAATATATAGCCGACCGTTGTCGCATTCTTGCCGAGGTAGGCTTGCATGGTAATGTGTTTAAGCCTCATACAGGGACAAAGACCAGCGTACTATTTGTGCAGAAGTGGGATGAGGTACTTTGCCCTCGGGTGGACGACTACAACATATTCTTTGCTACAATGCAAGAGCCGAGCAAGGACAATAGTGGAGACAAGATTTATCGCAATACCACCAATGGGGAGGGTGAGAATGTTCCTTTGCTCGACTCACACGGACATCTTATCGTCAAGCACGACCTTTACAATCACGATGGGCTTACCGAAGACGGCATAGCCGAAGCCTTTACGGAGTTTGCGAAAAAAGAGCATCTCTCTTTTTTCGTGGATGCCCCTTTAACGAAGTAAAATACAACGCTTTGTTAGAGGGGCTGGAAGCTACGGAGGTTAGATTTAGCACACTATTGACTGGTGTTGAAACTTTTCGATTAGATAGTGAGTACTACAGACGAGAATATATCGAGATTGAGAGCTATATCAAATCTCAACCTAATTTGTTTTGTAAATTTTCTGATTTAGGAGTCACAGTTGATTGTAGTGCTTTTTATGCGGGAATAGAACCTCTTTATGGTTCAGGGAATATTCCATTGATACGAGTACAGAATGTTAAATACTCCATAGACTATGATAATTGTGCCACATTACCCTTTCTAACCGAGCCACAATACTCCACTCTCAAGATCGTGGAGGAAGGGGATATTGTAATAACAAAAGGAGGATCAATAGGCTTTGTTGGATATGTAACCAAAAGAGCTTATGCAAGTAGAGATTTAATTTTCTTGAAAACATCTAGCTTGTCAGAGAGTCATCGTATATTTCTTTATCTGTACCTGTCAAGCCCCTTTGCTTTTAAACAACTAATCCGTTCAAGCTCTCAATGTGCACAACCTCATTTAACAATTACTCTTGTGAAAGACTTTGATATATTGAAAGCACAAGAACTGTTGATTGAGGGGTGTAGTCAATTGTATAAAAAGCACAGGGAAGCATTATATCTCTCGCAAGCCCTCTATTCCTCTGCCGAGAACTACCTCTTGGAATGCTTGGGTATGCAGGACTTTGCAGCCAATCCCGATGCCTACAATGTAAAGTCACTCAAAGAGAGTTTCCTCGAAAGCGGACGAATTGATGCAGAGTACTATTTGCCAAAGTATGAGGATTATATCAAAGCGGTATCGGCATATGCAGGAGGTGTTGCTCCACTCGGTAAAGTTTGTTCCATTAAAGACAGCAACTATACGCCAGAACATGGTATGAAGTATCGCTACATTGAGTTGGCTAACATTGGCAAGTCGGGCGAAATTACGGACTGTATGTATGAAAATGGCGAAGACTTGCCCACACGAGCAAGACGCATTGTAACCCAAGGAGACGTGATAGTCTCCTCTATCGAGGGGTCTTTGGGTAGTTGTGCATTGGTAACGGATGATTACGACAAAGCTCTCTGCTCCACAGGTTTCTATGTGGTACAATCTGCCCAAATCAATTCTGAGACACTACTCACGCTATTCAAATCATCCCCCATCCAGCAACTGCTCAAAAAAGGCTGTTCGGGAACGATACTTACAGGCATCGGTAAGCAGGAATTTGAGAGCATCCCTATTCCTCTCATTCGCCCCGAAGTACAGGAGGAAATCGCACAGCATGTACAGCGTAGCTTCACTTTACGTAAAGAGGCTTCTCAACTACTTGAGAAAGCGAAGCTTAGCGTAGAGCGAGCAATAGAAATGGGGGGGGTAACTCCCTGATATACAACAAGATGCAAAAACAATCAATAAGATATGAGCGTTTGGCAATGTGGCTATTGCTCAGAGAATTGGGCATCATGGACGATGCACAGAACCGGCAAAGGGCAGTTGGCACAGAAAAGCGTTTGTCCCAGACGCTCCTTGCCAGCGGACGATTGGATGCGGAGTACTACCAACCTAAGTACGATTATCTTGACACTCACCTTTCTGCAATACCAACAAAACGATTGGGATATGTTGTGAACATACAGAAATCCATAGAGCCGGGTAGTGAAGCCTATCAAAAAGAGGGCGTGCCTTTCGTAAGAGTGTCAGACCTCAGCAAGTTTGGGATTGACAGTCCGAGTGTATGCTTAGACCGAAAAGCATTTTCTTCCGTCCCACGACCAAAGAAGGACACCATCCTTCTGTCAAAAGATGGTAGTGTGGGAATTGCTTATAAAATAGATGAAGATACGGATATCATCACTTCGGGAGCGATACTTCACTTGTCAGTCGAAGATAAAGATGTATTGCCCAACTATCTCACGCTTCTGCTTAACTCTCCCATTGTGGGGCTGCAGGCAGAACGAGATGCAGGCGGTTCTATAATCCAGCACTGGAAGCCTTCAGAAATAGAACAGGTCATTATACCAGTGTTACCCCTTAATATCCAAAAAGAAATTTCCAAGAAAGTCCAAGAAAGTTTTAGCCTGCGAAAAGAGGCAGGAGAGCTTTTGGAAAAGGCAAAACAGCTCGTTGAAGACGCTATTGAGAGACAATGTAGTTAACTTTCAATTATTCCTTTACTTATAACTATGTACCAGATTAAAAATACCGAGATAGAAATTGATAGAGATAAACCATTTGTAAATTGCAAATTAGGGCGAGGGCAGTATGCATGTGTACTAGAAAGATTAATTTCAAGAAATCATCAAGGAGGAGTAATCTCTCTAAATGGGAAATGGGGTACCGGCAAAACTACTTTCGTAAGAATGTTTGCTCAAATGCTGGAAAATAAAGGCTACCCTACAATCCTCTTTAATGCTTGGGAAACTGATTTTATAAGCGATCCTCTCATTGCGCTTATTGGAGAACTTAAAGCTGTTAATAAACAATCGACTAGTGCGTTAGATGCCGTAAAGGATGCGGCAGCAAAGATTCGCAAAGGGATAGGTCCTGCGCTAGTAAAAGATCTTATAAAGAAGGGTATAGGTGAGAATACCTCTAATCTTCTAATAAATACAATTGAAAATGAAGTGAGTACTTTCAAGGCTGAATTAGAACGATACAATGAAGAAAAGAGAAGTATCACAGAGTTTCGGGGATGTTTAACTAAGTATCTAGAGGAGATAACCAATGACAATCCTTTAGTTTTTATTATAGATGAGTTAGATAGATGTAATCCACATTATGCGGTGAAGGTGCTGGAACGAGTAAAACAACTTTTTAATATCTCGAATATAGTCTTTATCCTTTCAATAGATAAAGAACAGCTATGCAATTCAATAAAAGGATACTATGGCAGTGAGTCTCTAGATTCAAATGAGTACCTCAGAAGGTTTATTGATGTTGAGTATCATTTACCATCTCCCAATTATGAGGACTACATAGAGTTTGAGTTAAGCAGACTAGATTTTGCATCGTTTTTTAGTAGAAGTCGTCAGTTCGAAAAGTGGGAAGACTCATTTAGAAGGTTAGTTACTAGCCTTTCTGACCACTCAAAAATGACTCTTCGTCAAATACAGAAAATGTTAGTTCAGCTAAGGTTGTCTTATTCAACATTGAATATTGAAAATGAAATGAGTGCAAACTTATTAACTCCCCTATTTCTTCTTCTGTATTTTAGGACTTTCGCACCTGCATTGTACGAGTCCATGAAAGCAAGATCTTTAACTTTAGAAGAGCTCGTCAATCAAATAGAGAATGCATTACCCACGTCATATTTTTCAAATAGCAATGATGATGAATACTACACTCACACTTTGATATTCGCATTTGTTGCCCTTTTGAAATCCTATACTAGTATCGGTTTTCGTGGAGTTTCATATCCGCTATTGCGAAAAAAAGTTAATGCTCAATCTCCAGATGAACTCTCTTTTACGGTAAGGAAATTCAATAGTGAAGCTGTGCTTAAAGCTGTGTTATATTATATGAGTCACCCTCCTTATTTCGGTGATATAGAATATTTTATCAACTACATTGAATTATATCAACAACTACAAGAAAACTAGTTACTCGTTGTATCTAAGCCATTGATATGAGAATGACCCTCGCAGTTGTTGTGAATGTAATAATCAGCATCATCTATCTAGTAAGCATGAGCTGTTGAATACTTCTACTGCAAGATGAGTGGGGTGGAGAAGGTCACCATAGTATGCTGATGCGGAAAAGGCATCTAATGGAGCGAAGAAAGTGGCGGCGCGATGCGCCTTTTGAATGCCGATATATGTAGCTACAGATGCGTCTGTAGCGAGCTAATCGGGCATATCCGCTGAGGCGGCGATGAGCGTGATTTGAGTAGGTTTAGCCTCTTCCAGCACGCGTGCCGCAGAGTTGAGCGTAGCTCCGGTAGTGAGTACGTCGTCAAAGAGCAGTACCCGGCTTAAAGGCTTTCCTCAAGATCCAGACCATCCTTTTTGACTGGAAAATCTCCACACTTATACTGCTCGCTTTGGGTAGTATTTTCCGCACTAAAAGATGAGGTTTAATTTGAATTTACTATACGGTTTATTGTGTTAATCAGCAAAATCTTCCTCTTATTTATAAATTCTCTGAAATCTTCGAATTCAAGACTAGTCCCGGTGGGAATTATGTGGGATTGAAGATCTATATTCTTATTATTGACCCAATCCTTTAGAGGCTCATCACTCTTTGATTCGTTTGTTGCACTTGATAATAATTGAAGGTTTAGTATTGAATTCCAATTATTCTTATCCGAATAGAATTTAAAATCCTCATCATTCTGAAAGTCAGTACGTTTTAGGTTAGAAAACGCACTTGCCGGATGGAGATGGTCTTTATGATACGCTACGTTGTCATATTGCAGATGTGAGTACAACAACGAAAGGATAGCATAGCAATTTGGAGAATCTTTTTGGGTGAATAGAATGTCTTCAATAACTTCATTGTTTAGCGACAAGCTCTTTGCCTCATTTGTGGCAAATTTTTTCTTGATCTCTGCAAAAGGAAATCTATTATCCCCTTGTGTCTCTTTTAATACTGTCCTTATCCCAATTAAAACTGAGTCAGATTGACCGCCAAATACCCCCTTCAGCAAAGATATGCTTAGCCATTTTCTAATATCCTTTTTTACTTCTTGGTACCTTACATCTTTGATAATTTCGTTCTCAAGATTGTTGTGGTATATAAAATAGACAATTGGAATTACTGCATTCTTAGCTCTTAAACTAGCGTCATTAAATCCCCATTTTTTTAAAAGTTCAAATGTCACTAAAATGGACTTACGGATTCTATCCCAGTTTTCATCAAACCTTTTGACGCTACTTTCGCTAAAATTCGCAACTTGGAATTTTATGTTGTCATTAAATAAAACGAGGCAGCATTTTAGGATTAGGTCTGCACTGATTATAAAGTTGTTTTCATATATACTATCAATCAAACCCTTAAACTCCTTTCTTGCATCTTTTTTCCAGTTAGCTGTTGTAATCGACATAAGAAGATTTGAAAAGCTAAGTGGTTCTCCACCACTATTCGTCCGAATAAAGATGTCAAGAACAGTGTCAATATCTTGGTTTTCTTCTTGATAGTAGTTAATAAGAGGGTCCTTGAAAACGACCTCCCTCAGCTTTCTTAGTGTGCTCTTTGCGAATTTTTTATTTCTCCATTGTCGCTCACCTAGATAATCTTCTAGGTTATCCTGATCCCTATATACGTATATATCATTGACAAGGAAAAGATCTTCAGACTTAGAAAGTTTTTCATAGTCGCTTTTGGACAGAAACTTAAAATCGTAAACCATCTTGCGTTCGTCATCGGCAGGAAGAGGAGAATTGAGATTTAAGTACATTCTCCTAGTCGGTAAACAATCCTCGTTATCTTTCAGCCATTTTCGAGGCATTCTATATGCGTATGTACCCTTTAAACCAATGTATAGCGATGTGAGGCGTTGCTGACCATCAATAACAGCAAAAAAGTCAGCAGAACCTTTTGTGTTGAAAAAAGGGTTCTCCTCATTAAAAAAGTACCTATACTCTTTCAGGAATTCGTAAAACTTGAAACTACTCTTCACGGCTTCGGTCGATACATTCCAAAGCATAAAGGAGTTAATCGGATAGTCTCTCATGATACTATCAAAAAGAACTTCGATTTGATCACCACTCCAAACGAATTTTCTTTGGATTGCAGGCAATAAAAAGGTCCTTTTTTCGATATGGGTTATCGCATCACTTATGGTAATTGGAGTTTTGAAGCTACTTTGTAGCGTTTGATATTCGCTCGTAATCCTTATATATGTTGTATCTCCTGCAAAGATAGTGATTTTAATCAATTTCAATTGAAACGTAAAGACTGCTATAGAACTGTTAAGCCTCTTGTAGTGTTTAAAACCAAAATGTGTCAGCACTAATCATTTCTCTTGCCATCGTAGATAAAAGTTTGTTTGTTTCATTTGTCCGAAGTTGTCCTCCACGTAGAGATCAATCGTTTGTCGGTCAGTAGAGAGTGACGTGTAATAGAGACGGAAGAGATCTTCTTCAAGCACCCCTTGCCATCGGATTGGAAGTCTGTACAAAGTGGCACTCCTCATGAGCGTAAAGTGTACGAAGAAAATGAACAGCTCTAGTCTTAATTACCCAACTTGACAGAGTGGCAACTCTCTCCTTATAGTAGTTAGAGAACGAGTTTCCTTTTGATAAACTATTTAGTTTGTACTCAAATAGTCTTTTCCCTTTACGAATGGTTACTAGATGGCGCGAGTCGCAGTATGGTTGCGCGCTCCTTCATCAGATGGTTGAGGGTTAACAAACTAATCTATATTCCAATACGCATCGGGATCGCCATCGAAAGCATCATCAATGAGGTCATCACTATAGCCCATCACATCTTGAGCATAACTACCTTCATATTCACCGTAATGTCTGCCATAGTCATTATAGTAATTTTTATGGAGGTTAGGATAGCTCCTTAATTGAAATTCTTTTGCTACACCATCCTTCTCAATACGAGTACGATATCGAGATTTATCATAGAAATTCCAAATACGATCGTATTCTGCAGGAAGAATTTCTTCCCCAAGCTCATTGATGATCCCCCATTTGTCGGCGTTTTCAAAGGGGTTCGATGATGGATGCCCTACTATCACTCTTGTATAGCCGTGATCGTAACCATCAATCCAAATATATTTACCGAAAGAAACAATCTCCTTTCCATCAATGTCAATTACACCCCATTGATAATCTTTCCTTTGGACGGTAAAAAGCATATCGCAGCCCTCAATCGATGGGAACAGACTACGATAGATAGGTTCGAATACGACCTTTCCATTGCAGTCCAAAAGACCGTATAGCGAATTACAATAGGTACTAGCACTGCCGTCTTTTCTTGCAAACCCGTATAAATCAGAAATGGCAACTTTAATGTAGTCTCCGTCTTGATATGCATCACCATAGTACATGGTGTATTTGGGGGGAACAATGATTTCACCGCGTTTGTTTATGAAGCCAATCTTTTCAAAAGAGGTAAAAGGAATTAGCAACCGCACATCGTTTTCCAAACAATACGAAGAAGCAGGTACAAGAACCTTCGTATCTTTTTCTATTTCAAGTTGTTTCAATTCTGTCATAGTGCTTATTTTATTTCAGTAATAATGTAAGGGTACGAATCTTTGTCGGATTCGTGGTTGTCAATCAGATTGAGGATTGTCACAACACCTTTGCAATGTTTAAGTTCCTCCGATAGCTTATAATTCCCGCAGACTGAAACTCCTTCTTCAGTAGAAATTAAGAATGTCTTGCCAATAACCTCTTCTTTGGGAGGTGTTTTTCTTTCAACGTTTACTCTAGGAGAAGTTGTATTTGACGATGCCACATTCTTTTCTGTGGTTTGCGTTGGAGGGAAGAAAGTTTCTATTTGCATGGATTTATTCTTTGTGACATCAGAATTCATTTCAACATATTTGCCGAACCACTTAATGACGTGGCAGAGCTGCATCACATAGCCAAAGAAAACTTCTTTATTAGACTCGTCAATAAAGAACGGCTCATCCTCTTTCGTATGAGAATCGGAACTTGAATAGTTCATGATATTCTTGACAATCGTAGCTATGTCAGATGGGAAAACTGAATCTCCATTGGCTCCATTCTTTCCTTCTCCGGGAGATCCCCATCGAGCTTGCCCTATCGGTGTTTTACCGTCATAGATATTGATACTCAATCCTGCTAGGTATTTACTTGCATTGAGAAGGATAATATGATCTTGTTTGTCAAAAGCATGAGGTGTCAACAGCCCCTTTTTGCGAGATGATCGGAAAACATATTCAACTACTTTTCTCAGCGGATTGCCTTCAAATTCGTACTTTATATTCTCTTCTGGATAATACAAAGCACTTAACATTCTGAGCACAAGTTTTCGAGCTCTAGAGTCTATCAGTTTATCCTTACCCATGTATGAGAATACTTCACGATGTCTAAATAAGACGACATTGAAAGATTGATTTTTGGCTATCCGCTGAATATTTTGAAATAGGAAAGATGAATTATGCTCATCTTCGTCAGGAACATCTTTCAAGTATAACATATTTCCCCACTCTTCTTCATGCTTGGAATGCTGATATTTGGCACCAGTAACTATGCTGTTAAAAGTTGACATTGTACCAGCGGATAACAGAAACCAAGGAATGCTGCGACGCTTTTCTCCGAAAAGCACAGAAAGAGATGGGAGCACTGCAGTAATAAACTCTTCTTGTTCCAAAGAGTCTTTTTTTATCTTACAATAGGCATCAAGAATGATAGCAGAATACTCATCAAAATGTTTTCTGAGCGATATTTCTGCTTCTTCCCAATTTGAGAAATGGACTAATTCGAGGTTGTAATTCTCTGCATCCATTTTGGTGCTGACGACGATATTTTCATCGTCATCAACCCAAAGGACTTTGTATGTATCTGCTGTCGCCATTATAATACTGATATATTAGTGGAGTGAAAAATCAATTTGTAGGTTACAGGGAAATCAGACTCCGAATCGATAACAAGCATGGCATCTCCATCAAATTCACGCATGAGTCGCTTTACCTCGTAACCACCAATGCCATAATGATTAAGGCCATTCTTTGATGTTTTTCCATAAGTAAAAACATCATTTCCAGCGAACTGTGGATGCATCGGTTCGCCGTTATTACTAATCGCAACAACATAGTCGCTACCTTCATAGCTAAGTTCAATCTTCACAAGATTGTTGCCCTCGCTATTGGCAAAGCCATGGGCGCAAGCATTGGCAATAATATTATCGAATATTATCTTTAATGCGTCAGTGGCAAAATCAACATACTCAATTGGATCCCCTGTTTCGTATATCATTTCACCAGTCATGTAGAATTCACCAGTCCCCTCGTTAAAGCATACATCTGGAATGTTCTGTGAGGCTCTGTGTCCCGTGTTATCATAGATAAAGCGGAATATAGGGCTCTGGTTTTTAGCTATGTAGTTTTCGATGAACTCTGTCAGCGCAAAACTAGTCACTTCCATACCATTTCCACGGTCGAACTTGCTAATCTGTTGTTGCAATTGAGAGATAGCCTCCTGAAGGTTGTCGTAAATACTACTAACACAGATTGGGGTGCTTTTACCAATTATTGCTGAATCACGAAGAACACCTTCGCCTTCTTTACGAGCTTTTTGAAGAACCTTCCACCAATTATTCAAATTAAAGATGGTTTGACCAATGGCATGCTTTTTCATATGCATATCTTGTCTAAACTCATCGTACGACTCTAGGCGCATTCTATCTGACTCAGATAGGCTCTTTCTGGTTTCTGCTTTGCAGATTCTTACTTGTTCCTCAATGCTTGGAATTGGGATTTCAATCTCAAGGAAATCATTAGTCGTTAGTCGCGTTATAGCCCCCCCAGTAGCCAATGCTTTGGCTTGCTGCTCAGTCATAGCAGACAAGATGCTATAAAGGAGATAGTCCTCTGTGATAAGTTCTGATGAGACTTTCACAGCGAATACCTCAGGACGCAGAAATACACAAGATTTTTCTGAAAGTCCTACCATACGACCTACCTTAAACTTCCCTCCGATAAAGCCTACCAGCAGAGCATCCTCTGAGAGCAAGCGTACCTGCTGAGAATACTTACCAGATAGTTCGTTCGCCTTGATCTCACAATTGATAAAGTTGAAAGATAGGTCTTTCATTCCAACAAGAGGCACCTCGTGCGCATCTTGCTGTCCTCTTGTTAGAGGCAAAAGAGTTATCAAGTCCTTCAGCTTATGATATTTAAATCCCATTGGCGCTTGCGGAAGTTTTTGAGATATGAGGTAACGGGCAGGTGATAAATCCAAGTTTCTTGTTAGGTTATGTACGTCTCCAACCCAAACATGTTGTTTGTCTTGCGATTGAATTGCCTCTATGACGGATTGTACCTTTAAGACATTCTTTTTCAATACAGTAATATCCTGTTTTTCAAAGAACTCATTGGTGGAAGCATCAACAAGACGAATAAGTCCCTTGTGATCTTTTATGAAATGTACCAAGCAGAGTGATATATTGGCAAATGGTTCAAGCATAGAAGGTAAAGCGATCACCATTGAGCTAAACTCCTCTCTTTCCAAAAGAATTTTGCGTATATCAAACCATCTTGATGCTGCAGAGCAGAAGCTCATAGGAAGAATGGCAAAGAACTGACCATTATCATTAAGATGCTCAGTAATCAAGTGATAAAGGGTATCAACGATTGTTCTTCCTTCACGGCCTTGCAGAAAAGGAGGGAAAGTAAAGATATAGTCAAATTTTTGACTGTCTTTGATATTAGAGGCACGACTATCAAGTACCACGTCGTTTTTGTTAGCGATTGTGGACATAAGAATCTGGGACAATGCCCAAGATGTAGAGTGTTGTTCAAAGCCCCCTATTTCACAATTTTGGCAAAGTCGTACAAATGATCCGTCACCACAATAGGGCAAATATACGGATTTGCCATGCTCTACATTTGCAATTCTGCCACATAGCTCTACAAGAGAATCAGGCAGGAATATCTGACCGTTGTCTCGGTTAAACATGCCATTTTGCACTTCTTCAACCTGAAAAGAACAATAGCGGATAACATTATCGTATTCTGCTTGAAGGAGCAATAATTCATCCTCCTGCATATAGTTAGACAAGTTAACCCGAAAGTCTTTCAGTATATGAAGAACTTCTTTTTGGGGATTTCTACTGGTCTCATACAATGAAACCATCAATATTTTGTTGGGTTCGGAAAAAGCGTCCTTGCTTCTAATGTCATTATAGAAGTTACTAACAATGCTCTGAGCCTCGGTGGAAAGTGTTGTAAACTGCGTCATGCACACAAAAAACTAAAGTTGAACGTCAATAATATCCATTCTTTCGTAATCACAGTGCAAAGTTATACTGTGCATACGAATCCTACGTTCGTGATTTTGAATATTCATATTTTTCTTTCATATGGCCAATTCTTTTTCTTATTTCAGCGGTAAGTTCATTAGGAGATAGAACGATTAAATGTTCACCGAAAGAGGTTAGTTCTCTAATGAGCTCGTAATTATGCTTGCACTCAATAGAGAAGAAATAACCACCTTCAAGCATTGGATATTGCTCACGATAATTTTCTTCCATTTCCCCTTTATACCGCTTTTGCGAATTGTGAATAGGTTTATTGTCCACATAATACTTGGAATAGTCGCTAACCCAAAACAGAATAGGAAGAACAACTGAATTTTCATAATTTGTAACGCCTATAATATCTTCAAAATACTCATAGATATCCCCATCATAATCAATATACTTATGAGAAGGGAGAGGAACAACTTTATCGATGCGATCCAAACTGTAATTTAGAAGATTACTGCCATTTTCTGCTTGGCAGATTAAGTACCAGCGTCTATTGTATTCTTTCAACAAATATGGATGAACATTGATTGACAGTACCTCTGAAGGCGCAGCAAATTTATGATAATGAAGTTCTATAATCTGTTTCTGAGATATTGCAGTAAATAGTTCACCAATCAGATTGGAATTTTCCAAAGGATTCTTTATAAACGAAATGATTCGACGTTGCTCTTCTTTTAATCCTAAGCCTAGTCGGAGACCTTCCAACGCATCAAAATTTGGCAAACCATCAAATTGGCCAACTAAAGACAATGCTTCACGAAGAAGATATTCCTCATCACTGGTCAAATCCTTTTTAAATATAGAAAAGCCAGGAGTACTATAACGAAGACATCGCTTTGTGTAGGATTCCTGCTTTACGTTATCATATCCAGGGGCAGAATATCGTTCAATGTCAACCATAAATGGTCCTTCATATTCAAGATAATATATGTCCTTCTCTATAGTACGACGTACAACGCCATCCGTGTCTGGGTACATTTCTGCTAATCGCTTGCTGACCTCTTCAGTTAAGTCATCAAGTGAGTAATTATGGTATCTGCTACTCAATAATTCATCAAGAATCTTGTAGCGAGTCATTGCATTCTTATTTACTGGCATACTATGAATGATAGATTTCAGCACAAAGTTACACAAAAACAACGAACCCTATATTCGCTTGTCATGTTTCAAAGCATATAGATAACTGCCGAGCCCATTTTTTTGATTCTTACTGGTTTTCTATGCTCAAATCACGAATATGCGCAAAGTCTCTATTGACCAAGACACGAACCTGTTGATCAATAAGATCATTACAGAAACTTTTTATAATATCCGCAGAACCCAATATACTATCATTTTGGCTTCCAAAATAACATTTACAAGCTTCTCGTTATCAGAAGATATTTGCTGAAGAACATAAAAACGATCTGTATATTTGTAGCTTGTTGAAGTTATATCCTCAGTTCTATCTTTCTCGTTTAGCCATTCGTTGACTTACTTATGGTTGTATGGATTTCGTAAGTTGTTGCTTCGCTTCTTGTTCTTTCATAAATACAAATAGTAAAGAGTATCGAAGCCTCATCACTCTAAATCTATCCATTTAATGGTTGTCTTATACTCATTATCTGCAGTGCAAGCACCTTCTTTGGTCAGTATGTAAATGGGAGCTTTGATTCGGCCACCTACAAACTCGCAATCCACACCACAGGTAATGATATAGTGCCACGACTCATTTGAAGTATCGTAATATTGTACTTCACAATCATTTCCGGGTGCTCCACAAGCTCCCGTGTAGATAATGGCATAAAGCCGATCACCCACCACCTTTATGTCCTTATAACCATAGGAGTAACTGCTTTCCGGAGGAGTAAATGCGGCTATAGAATTGGTTTGTTTATCTATTTTATAGAGAAAGATAGAACCGGATTCGTTAGTGGTGTAGCAGAAAAAGTCGCTTTTGCTTTCAATAGATATGAGTCGGGGTGGATCCATATAGTTGATTTTTCGGGTAACTGTATTTACTTCTTCCTTATCCGACCGGATCTTCCTCTTGGTCCAGTTGCCATAATGGTCTTTCGCAAGATCCTTTATGTTGTAGCGGATAGTTTCCTTCCGTCGGTCTTGGGCTTCGTAGTCATACCACCATTCCATATAGCGTTCTACTGCAGTGAACTTATTGTCTTTATCATAGAGAAAGTGATAACTATCAAGTCCGCCTTCTTGATCTAATAATTCGAGATTAGCAAGATATCGACTATTGTCACGATAAGTAAAATGAGCTTCGAACTGCTGCCCATTTAGAGCGGTCAATCTATTCTTATCGTCAAAATCCATACCATATCGAGACACAGTCTCACCGCCCCAATCGGAGTATTCTACTTTGTCAAGTATCCCTTCGTTGTCAAAAGTGATATTTTCAAAAGGAAGACCCATATTCTCACCGGAGTATGAAACTGATTTAACCGGTCCTTGTAGTTCAAAGAACGCGTAGTTATTGTCAGTTCTCTGAAATTTTCCCGCCTCGTAGAGCTGTTGAAGCACTACATCATTTGATTGGACGGATTGCGCCTCACTGCTTTCAGTCACAGCAATATTCTGTCTATCAGATTGCTTTTTACAGCTTGCAATCAGAAAAGTGATGGATATTAGAAGTAGTACTACTTTGTGCATTCGTACCATAGTTTCTGTGTGATAGCAATAAGTTATTAATTTACTCGGCAAAGGTACAAATTAGCTGTAAAAAACTGTTCACGCCCCTTATGTATGTGCGCAAAAGAACATCTATAGTGGATGAATCTTTCGCTACAAAAGAACGCTAGACGACCATAGTTTTCTCGATTGGCACAATACTTCGGTGAGAACCTATTTGAGGTTGGTTGCCCTGCTTTGTAGCATCAATTCTATATCCGGTTGTAATCTCTCTTTCGTATGGGAACATTCTTAGTGACGGGAATGTTATCTTTTTCGGATTTGAAAGGTATATAGGTTTCGCTTGAGAGGTATATAAGTTTCGTTCGGAAGGTATATACCTTTTTTTACGGGGCGGGATGCTCTTGTTGCGATGGGGTGCTTCCGCTGGGGAGGCTCGACGTATGCTGATGCGGAAAAGGCGTCTAACGGAGCGAAGAAAGTGGCGGCGCGATGCGTCTATTTGAATGACGAGTGTGTAGCTACAGATGCGTTTGTAGCGAGCTAATCGGGCATATCCGCTGAGGCGGCGATGAGCGTGATTTGAGCAGGTTTAGCCTCTTCCAGCACGCGTGCCGCAGAGCTGAGCGTAGCACCGGTGGTGAGTACGTCGTCAAAGAGCAGTACACGGCTCCCCTCGGGTAGGGGCGTTTTGCCCGGAACAAACGCATCTTTCATTCGTTCAAGGCGTTCGGTGCGGTGAACGGTAGTTTGGCTTTGTTCCAAACGCGTGCGCTTTAACGCGTGCGGCAGTAGCGGAATGCCCGTTTCTATGGATATTCCGCGCGCAATCTCTTCCGCTTGATTATAGCCGCGTGTGGGCAGTTTGCGCGGATGAATCGGGATGGGTACGATGAAATCATAATCTTCCCGATATAAATTGAGCTGACGCGCCAAAAGATGTCCGAAGTAAATGCCGGTTTCTCGGCTTCCGTAGTACTTAATGTGGTGAATTATGTTGCGGCAGACGCCCTCTTTTTCAAACAAAAAACCGCATTTTATCGCGTAGCCTTTATCAGTAAGCGGAAAGAAGAAGGCTGATTGGATGCTTTCCGAGTAGTGAAACGGGATCAGCTTACCGAGGCACTCCACGCAAACTGCCTCTTCGGCGCGGCTCAGCAACCTACCGCAAGCGGCGCATCTTCGGGGGAAAACGAAGTAGCGTAGCCCGTCAATCAGCCTCGCTACGTATCTTTTGCAGCGTTCCCAGAACATCATCTATCGGAAAACCACGGTTCACCGCCCACTGAACTACCTTTCTGCCCATCATATCGGGTGTTATTTCCTCGTCGGGGAGCGATGCTATGCGGCGGAGCAATAGAGCGTGCAGAATGGCGGGCGCATCCTCGTCCGCCATCACAGTGGGGATAATTTGTGAAATTAGCTCTTCATCGATACCTTTTGCCCGTAGCGCGTAGGTGATCTTGTTGGGTCCCCACCCGTCAAAACGGAGTTTATCGCACGCAAATGCGGCTGTAAAGCGGCGTTCGTCAATGAATCCGCTCTCCTTGAGGTGCTCCGTTATGGAACGGCTCTGCTCCTTTGTGGCACCGCGACGCGTGAGCCAGCTGATTACTTCCAGTGGGGCGCGCTCGGCCCGTGCACAATATGTCTCAGCATCAGCGGTATACTGTTCTGTTGTTCGCTCTTTCATTGTATGGATTTGTCCTCGATAATAGCTTCAAGGAAGCGTTGTTTCCCGGAAAGATCCCGTTCGATTTGTACAGAAGTGCAGTGTTTTGTGTTGCAGAAAAGCTCTAAAGTTTGCTCAGCTGTGGTTGAATTGAGCTCTAAGTAAAGCGAACAGGGGTCATTTAATGCAATTTGCGATAATAAACGAGCAATGGCGCGGTAGAAAAAGAGGGCATCCTCGGGCGGGGCAAATAGAGCTTCCGCCGGCTCGTAGGCGGCAACGCGCGGCTCTAAGTAGGCTTTTTCCGCTTCTGTTACGTAAGGCGGATTGCTCACGATGATATCAATCGGCTCCAAATTAGATGCAAATGTTTCGGGATGAAGCATATCGCCCTGCAAAAAGTGCACTGTTCCCGCTAATTGGTGTGCATAGCGAGCCGCATTCTGCCGTGCAACCGCCAGCGCATTCCTGCTTTTTTCAATGCCGTAGACCACACTGTTTTTCAAAATGTATGCTAAATAGAGCGAAATGGCACCGGAGCCGCAACCCAGATCCAATATACGTAACCCTTTGTCGGTGTGAGGGTTCTGCACTTTTTTGCCGAGCTCTTGTGCGGAAATGATGCGGCTGCACAGCTCTTCCGTCTCCGGACGCGGAATTAACACAGCGGGTTCTACCGATAAAACCAAAGGTCCGAAGGGCGCTTCGCCCAAAACGTATTGCAGCGGTTCTCCCTGCTTCAATCGCGCCACGGAAACCCGATAGCGCGTTTGCTGCGCTTCGCTCAGCGTAAGCTCATCCAGCTTGAGATGCCATGCGGCATCGGTTACGCCACAAATAGCCGTCAGTAGGGCACGCGCCACGGCAGACGCCTCCTCGGGCGGATAGCCGATCGCCTCCAGCTGATGCCTCAAATCCGTGTACTGCTCCCTTGCTGATGCTGCCATAACGCAACAAAGTTACCGATAAAGATGCTTATTTGTCACAAATATCAAATGAAAACGAAACAAAGAAACGGAATAATGGTTGGAAATTGTGGAAAGAGGTGCGGAGGAGATGGAAATATTTCTGTACATTTGCGATGGGAAGGGTGCGTCTTCAGCGGAACGATGCGGAATGCCAACCCATAAACGGACATACCAATAACACATAAAAAGATGAATCAGAAGGTAATTATGAAAAAAGTACAGATTAGAAATTTAGTACGGATGGCTGTTATCCTTTGCGTAGCAGCAAGCTTTATGGCATGCGGGAATAAAGGTCCCAAGCCGGTGCCGGGCAACGTTATCGACAAAGAATTGCCCACATTCACCGTAACGGGTAAAGGGGCACTTCCGGAACAGCGCGAAAATCCTCAGCGCGTAGTGGTTAACGGCAAGGGCGATGTAGTACTAACGATCAACGGTATGCTATCCGGAAAAGGAACGCTATCCGTATCAAAACAGAAACAAGGGGAAAAGTACTATACCTTAACCGATAATACTACCGGTAAAGAGGGCGATATTGTATCACTGCCCGCTACGCTTAAGATAAAAGCGAACAACGAAACAGGCGCTAAATTACGTAGTTTCAGCTTAAAGATATATGTAACTGAAGCACCGGAACGGAGCCGAACGGTAACTTTTCTCCAAGGGCCTCAGGCTCCTGCCCAATAAGTAAGGATAAAATGCACTCTAAGTGTGCTAATTAGGCACTGAAGAGCTTTCTGCAGTAAAGGGGAGTTTCGGGTTATCGTCACTCCCCTACATTTTACAATAATCCCTTGAGAATGAGCGGAATGCTCGGTTTTGTGAAGCGAAATCTACTAACGGATTCCGCTTTTTGATGCGATCTAACTAATATTTCCCCAGCGTTCTTCAAGCGGATAGAGCCGTTCCAGCTCTTTACGGATCGGAGCCAGTGCGGGCGTTTGTAGCTCCGGATCTTGTGTAATGATTTGAGTGGCAACAGCACCGGATAGGCGCATAAGGAGCACATCTTCGGTCGGTTTGGCAAGACGAAGCCGACTTAAATCGCCACTCTGTTTAGTGCCTTCAATATCTCCCGAGCCACGGAGCTTCATATCCTCTTCAGCAATAACGAATCCGTCTGTGGAGTGCGTCATCACTTCGATGCGTCGTTTTGCGGTAAAGGATAGTTCGCGTGGCGTAACTAATAGGCAAAAGCTCTGATTTGCACCGCGCCCCACGCGACCACGGAGCTGGTGGAGTTGGCTCAGCCCAAAGCGATCGGCATTCTCAATTACCATAACAGTGGCGTTGGGCACATCTACCCCCACTTCAATCACTGTAGTGGAAAGGAGTATAGGCACCTCGTTGCGCGAAAAAGCATCCATACGCTCCTGTTTATCCTTTGCCGGCAGTTTGCCGTGCACCCATGTAACATTGCACTCGCCAAACATATAGGCAAAGTACTTGTAGCCGGTTTCCAAATTGGCATAGTCGCTAGCCTCCGTGCCTTCAATCATAGGGAAAACGACGTAAACTTGTCGACCTTCGGCTATACGGTCGCGGATAAAATCGTAAGCCCGTTCGCGCTGATCTTCGTAGAGATGTATAGTAGTAATCGGTTTGCGCCCGGGAGGTAGCTCATCAATGGTAGATATGTCCAGATCACCATATAGAGTCATGGCGAGCGTTCTCGGAATAGGGGTGGCACTCATAATGAGAATATGCGGCAGCACTTCCGCCGCTTTGCTCCACAGCCGAGCGCGCTGCGCCACGCCAAAACGGTGCTGTTCGTCAATTACGGCTATTCCGAGCCGCTCAAAGCGTACTCCCTCTTCGATCAGTGCATGGGTACCTACCAAAATCGGTAGGGAACCGTTTGCCGCAGCCTCCAATATGGGACGGCGCTCCTTAGGGGTAGAGCTACCGGTAAGAAGCGCTACTTCTATACCTATCGGGGCGAGCAGTCGGCTCAGCGTGGCGTAGTGTTGTGCGGCAAGAATCTCGGTTGGAGCCATAAGGCACGCTTGGAAGCCGTTATCGATGGCCAGTAGCATTGAAAAAGCGGCTACCAGCGTTTTGCCGGAGCCTACATCTCCCTGCAACAATCGATTCATCTGGTGCCCCGTATTGCAATCTGTACGAATTTCGCGTATTACTCTTTTTTGCGCATGAGTAAGCTCAAAGGGAAGAGATTCGTACAAGCGGTTAAACGAGTAGCCAACCGTTTCGAACCGGTATCCTTCGAAGCGTTTATTGCGTTCGAGCTTTGTTTGGCGCAACATTAGTTGTAGGAAGAAAAGCTCATCGAATTTTAGCCGTGTTACGGCTTCGTTCAGCTCTTTTGCATTGCGGGGAATATGAATTTGCCGCAGAGCATCGGCGAGCGGGATAAGGCGTTGTCCGGTGATAATATCGGGCGTGAGCGTTTCCTCGATGTACTTGGGTACAATGGGTAATAGGGATTCGATTATTTTGCCCAATGCTTTGCCTGTAAGGCGGCTCCGCTTCATTTTGTCCGTTGTGTTGTACACGCCGTAGAGCGCGCCTACAGCCGGAGCCGCCGAATCGGCAAGGGTTAGCTCGGGATGGGATACGGAATAGGTTCCGTTGAACAGCCTCGGCTGACCAAAAAGTATATACACTTTGCCGGGCGGGTAGCGCCGAGTGACCCAATCGTTGCCCTGAAACCAAACTAACTCAATGGTTCCGGTTTCGTCCCGAAAGTCCGCTTTAAGTCGTTTTTTGCTACCAACTCCTTCACTTCTGTATCCGGTTATATAGCCTTTAAGCTGCACTTCGCCGTGTGTAGTAGCCAAAGCGCGAATGGGCGTAATTACGGTGCGATCCGCGTATCGGTAGGGAAAGTAGAAAATGAGGTCCCTATAGGTACGGAGTCCCAATTCTTTTTCCAATAATTCGGCTCGTTTTGCCCCCAACGCAGGCAGATGTTGCAGCGGCGTATCTAAGTAATTGTTCTCCAAGCCCATACGCTACTGCTTTTGGCATAGTGCCGTAAAGAAAAGGGCATCACCCGGAGTGGTAATCTTGATATTTTCCTCATTCCCCTCTATCAGAGCAATTTCCCTATGGGGATAGGCTGCTTCGAACACAGAACAATCGTCTGTAAAGGCAGGTGTGTACGTTTGTTCGTACGCTTTGCGAAGTAGTTCGGAGCGAAACACTTGCGGTGTTTGAACCGTGATATAGCGACTGCGTTCAACCGCTTGCGAACCGTGGTCGGTGCGCATACGTATGCTGTCGCGCATCGGCAGAAAAGGTACCGATGCGCCTTGCGAATCGGCAGCTTCAATCAAGCGGATTATCACATCCGGAGCAATTAGCGGCCGCACGGCATCGTGCACGGCAACCAGTTCTTCCTCCGGAGCCGCCAAAAGTGCGTTTCGTACCGATGCAAAGCGGGTATCGCCTCCCTCAATGCAACGGATGGGTATATCACAAAGGTATGCTGCAAATAGCTCCTGTGCGTAGGAGAGGTAATCGGCGGAAACGGATACGATAATTCCCGAAGCGAATGGCGCCACGGCTTTTATGGTACGGCAAATCAGCGGCTCACCGCCCAGAGATACAAATTGTTTGGGAAGTAAGCAGCCGAAGCGTGTGCCGCTCCCTCCTGCCGGTATAATAAAGAGTGCCCGCTTCATAGTTTTTTTACTTACATAAGGAACAACAAACGGCATCGTACTTTTGTTCATTTTAGCGTCATTCTCTATTGCGATTCAATAGCTCAAAATGCCTTTCCCAAACAGAAATTGAAGGAATATTGCAATTATTTCGGAAGAATCCCTTACCTTTGCAGACGCAAGTGGGAAAAAGTACCCGTTGCAAGAGCGACTCCGTAGCTCAGTTGGTAGAGCAACTGACTCTTAATCAGTGGGTCGAGGGTTCGAATCCCTCCGGGGTCACACATCTTTAATACTTTCAGGGGAGAGGTCGTGAGATCACTCCCTTTTTTCGTTCGTAGTAGCTCGCTATATTAGAATTGGAAGTAGATGAAGGGCTGCACGTCGGCGCTCTTTACTTGGGAGACAAGCACAACGAGCGCAACAAAAAGGAGTAGCTGTACAGCGAAAGGCGCACGGGTGAGGCCGCGTTCGGCAGCCCTATGCGCGCCGCGGGGTAGGAAATGCAGTACAAAACCGCACAGAATCAGCAGTGCCACAGGCAGATACCCTTCGAGGAACGGGAGGAATAATTCGGGATGAAAACTGAGGCAGATTTGGTTCATCATTGTCCACACTTGCGGCACATCCTTAGCTCTGAAAAAGAGAAATGCAAAGACTACAAAGTGAAAAGTGAGCAAAACGCTCAGAATACGCCATCCGGGTTTCATTTGTGCGGCATTAACCTTACAACGTGGAAAGAGCTTAAAGCGTATTTTATCCAATGCGAGCATTACGCCGTGCATCGTACCCCATAGAATAAAACGTAGCGCCGCGCCGTGCCATAATCCCCCGAGGAACATGGTAATCAGTAGGTTAATGTAGGTGCGGAACTTCCCCTTTCGGTTGCCGCCCAGCGGGATATAGAGGTAATCCTTGAGCCACGTGGAGAGGGATATATGCCATCGCCGCCAAAACTCGGTAATGGAGGCGGAATTGAAGGGTAGATCGAAGTTTTTGCGGAACCGGAAGCCGAGGAACAGCGCAATACCGATTGCCATATCCGAGTATCCCGAGAAATCGCAATAGATCTGGAGCGTATAGCCGTAGGCGGCGATTAAATTCTCCAAACCTGAGTAGAGCGCCGGCGCATCAAAGACGCGATCCACAAAATTGATACTGATATAATCGGAAATAATGGCTTTTTTGAACAGCCCGATCAGCACCAAATAGAGCCCTTTACCGAACGCGCCGCGCGAAAGGAAGGGCGTGCGGTGAATTTGGGGGATAAAGTCCCGAGCGCGCACAATAGGCCCCGCCACCAACTGTGGGAAAAAGGATACATAAAAGAGGTAATCGATCCATCGCTTCAGCGGGGTCAGTTTGCCGCGTCCGAGGTCGATAATGTAGCTCATGGTCTGAAAGGTGAAGAAGGAGATACCCACCGGCAGGAAAATAGGCAGGTCGCGCCACGCAAAGGCGCTTAGCGCGTCAATGCCGCACTCATTGCCGATCAGGGCGAGCAGGTTACACGCCAATCCGCCGAGGAAGTTAAAGTACTTGAAAAAGCCCAGGATGGTCAGATTGATGGTTATGCTCAGCGCAACGAGCCACTTCTTCTTTTTCCGCGCGGAAGTACGATAGATCGCTTTCCCGATCAGGAAGTCGCTCGTCACCATGGCGATAAGTAGCAGCACAAACCAGCCACTGCTCATGTAATAGAAATAGAGCGAAAAGAGCACCACATAGATGATGCGGAGCGTGTGGGTGCGTCGGAGCGCGCCGTAGAGGGGGAGGAAGCCGAGGAAAAGTAGAAAGAAGAGCGACGAAGAGAAGATGAGCGGTCGCTCGGGGCTATAGGTGAGCAGCTCCGGCAAACGCGTAAAATCGAGCGACATCGCCCATTCGTTCAGTGCTTCAATCATAGGTTTATGCAGCTAACCGCCTTTCGTGCGGTGCAAGGTTTCGTAAGGCGACAAAAAAGGTATATAGGTTTGCGCGGAAACTTATATAGGTATCGTTTGAAAGGTATATACCTTTTGCTCCAAAGTTATATACCTTTTTTTGCTCGCTCTCCATAGATCTGTAACGCCTCATCGTTAGGCTCCCAATTTGCGATAATAGGTTTCTTCCAAAAGGAAGGCATCCACAAAGTGTTTTGCCAGCTCCCTTCCGCCGCTAAAACTAAGGTGGGTGTAGTCTTTGGCTGCCCAGCCGTTGGCAACCCAGCGGAGCATGCTGTTGGTGCCGCCCATCGCTTGATAGGTATCCCAGAAGAGAACGCCGCAACGGCGCGCTGCGTTGCGTTGCGCTTTACGCAGAGCCGTCAGCTCGGGCATGGATTGCATTTCGCCGTTCCGCCGTTGAGCGCGGTCGGATACGCCCATAATAAGGATATCCGCATCGGGAAAATCGTGCTTCAGCTTGGTGATGGTTTGCACCAACTTATCCTCGTATTCGTTGTACCGATAAACGCCTTGCGACACTACATTCATACCGTATTGCAGCACGATCAGCCCATAAGGACGCAAACGTTGCAGCGCGCCGGCTTCTTGGTCGTTTAGCGTTAAGAGATGGGTGCCGGAGGAGCTCCGGAGCGAAAAGTTATCTATCGCCACGCCCTGCCCCTCTCCGTCCAAGGCGACCCCGTAGAAAAGAGCACCCTCAGCCCGAGGAATGCGCAAAGTAACGCTTCGCGCGGAACAGATGGTGCGATAGCACATCAGCTCAGCGGAAGGAGTTAGCGAATCGCTCCGTACGCTATCGCCCACGGTTAGGGTAAAGGGGAGCGCTACATTGCTTTTGTAAAAGAGCGAAACGCTCTGAAAGGGAGCCGCTTCCGCCGGCAATTCGTACGTTGTACGTGCCGATTCGGCTCTATAGATATGCTGATTGAGCAGATAGTCCTTTCGCCACGAGGTGAGTGGGGTAAATTCCTGCCAACCGCTGAATTGATGCCGTATGCCGCGCCGATACCCAGCCACGCCACTGGATAGGGGCATCCAGCCCACGCCACGGCCTCCGTAGCGCTGTTGCAGCATGCGGCGCACGTCCAAAGTAAAGATATCCGCTTCGATAAAGGAATCGCCCAAAAAAGCCATATAGAGCATTCCCTCGTGATGGATCAATTTACGGAAACAATGCGCCAATCCGCGCCCGTCGGGGCTGTAATCTTCAAAAAACACTTTTTGCACGCTACCGGTACTATCCGCCGCCATTTCGTTGCTCGCAAAGAGAGCGTTTCGGAGCGAATCGGCTATGGCGCGCTGTTGTGCCACCGAATCGGCGGGATCAGCCTGAGTATGAGTCAGTTCAAGCGTATCGGCATCGCAAAGAGCCGAATCGGGATGAATGGGTCGGAGGGCAGCCAAAAGGTCTATAGGCCTGAGGGTTACGATGCCCAAACGGGTGGGGACGAAGTAGAGCGCACTTAGCACTAAAAAAGCTAAGTACACGAACAGAACCAGTCGCCAAAACCGATTTTTACGCCGCATATGTAGGGATAAGCGTTACGCTTTTTTCGCTGCCAATTCCTCTTCTATATCGTGATGCTTTTTGAAGTAGTGCCTCAGGAAGAGGTAGCCGAATATACCGGAAAAAATACTGCCGATAAAGATCCCCAGCTTAGCTTCGTTCAAGTGAAGTACCGCCGCATCGCCCACAAACGAGAGGGATGCAATGAAAAGCGACACGGTAAAGCCGAAACCGCCCAAAAAGCCTAATCCTAACAGAGATTTGTTGTGCATTCCGATCGGCATGGGCGTATGGGTAATCCATAGGTATAAGCGTGAGAAGAGCCAGATTCCCAGCGGTTTACCGATCATTAGCCCTAACGCAACGGCGGAAGTTACGCCCCACAAATCTTCAAACCCAACGCCACTTAAGCGCACGCCTGCATTGACAAAGGCGAAAAGCGGCAAAATAAACCAATTCACCCCCGGAGTGAGTTGCGCCTCCATACGCTGCATGGGGCTGACAGAGTGATAGGTAGTGTTGGAGATGCTGTACAATATGTTGATATGCTCGCCGGGAAGCAATCCTTTTTCGCTATCCTTGCCGTCGTCCTCGTTACGGAGCAAAGCCATAAGCGATTTAACTCTTGCCGCCGTTTCCTTAGTATCGTAGCGCGGTTTGGCCGGTACGGTGAAGGCAACCAGTACGCCGGCAATAGTAGTATGTACGCCGCTGGAGAGGAAAAAGAGCCATACAAAAAGCAAACCTAAGTAATAAACCCACAAATTACGCACGCCGGCATAACGCCCTAAAACATATAGTAGTAAGATGACACCTACACCGCATGCCAGCATAGCAAGGTTAATACCGGTGGAATAGAATAGGGCAATTACAATAATACCGCCAAGGTCGTCGGCTACGGCCAGCGCGGTAAGAAACGTTTTTAACGATGTGGGAACGCCTTTCACTAATGATAAAACCGCCAAAGAGAAAGCAATATCGGTTGCCATCGGTATAGCGGCTCCGTGCGACATCGGCTCTGTGTGACAAATTGTCAGGTATACCAGTACGGGAAAGAGCATACCGCCGCAAGCCGCCGTTACCGGGAACATCGCCTTGCGGAAGGAGGAAAGCTCGCCAACTAAGCCTTCGCGCTTGATTTCAAGCCCTACGTTGAGGAAGAAAAGCACCATAAGTACGTCGTTGGCAAAGGTGAGTAAATCCATCGTTTCCCCGTTATGCGAGAAAATATTGAACGGCCCCACTTGCAACGTAACCGGATAAGCGAGCAGATGGCTATACCCTTCAGCAAGAGGGGTATTGGCAATTACTGCAGCCAAAACCGCCATAACAAACAGCAAAACGGTCGCATTGGTTTTACGCGACAGAAAGTGCTGAATCGGTACAATAAAACTACGTGACTTTGCGCCCATTTGTGATGATCCTCCCAACTTCTTTTTTCGCGCTCAAAGGTACACTTTTCCTTTGTTGTTTCCCAATAAAAAAACATCGGGATGGGTATTTTTTTACCGGTGGAGCATCTTTTTCCGTCATCGCGAGCTGAGTTTGGCACAGTTTATGCATGTAAGAAGATGAAAATGATAGCGTAATAACAAGGAAATAAGTAACTTTGCCTTGAGAAGCTGTCGCAAGCGGCGCAGCAAGTTTTATGTATTTGAAAATGTCGTCTTGCCCCCATTGGGTGCGGGCGACCGGAATTTTTATGAGAGATAGAACCATTATCGAAAAGATCACGGGCGCGATAGAGCGTTTTCGTGATAAACAGGGCTGGGTATCTACCGAGGATGAGGATTTTGTAAAGGTAATCTATGCGGGGATATTCGATGAGAACAACATCAAGGACCTAAAGCGTTTTATAGCGGGTTCGAAGCAAATGTTCGACACACACGAGGAAAACGGCGTTCAGTGGGTGGCTCTAAAGGGACAACACAAGGATTTTAGTGGCAAACCCTCCTTTTGGCAACGCGTAAAGAGTTTATTTTCCCCGGAAAGCGAAGAAGCCCCCAAACAGCCTTCGGTAGCACCTCAGCGCGAAGAACGGGAATCCAAGGCGCAAAGCGCGCCACGCGCCTCAAAGGGTCAACCCCGTAAACGGGAGCCACAACGCGCGGAAGCCAAGCAAGCCAAGCGACCGGCTGTGGCGGAGCGTACGGAGCGCAAACCACGCAAAACGGAAGCCTCCGCAGTAGCGAAAAGCGAAAAGCTGAGCCGTCAGGCTATTGAACGCGGTACGTTGCGCATTGACCTGAACGCAAAGGAGAGCACCGAACTGCTGAAATTATGTGGTGAAAAGAACTTCACTACGGGCGAACGGCGCGATGGAGCGTACATCAACATCAAACGATTCGTGAACGAAGCGTTAATCACCCAATTGCGCTTGAATACAGGCGTAAGGGCGAGTGATAAAACTATGTTCGATCTATCGCTACGCACGCCGGAAGGCGAACCGGTTTATGTAGTTGTGAAGGACAAAAACGCACGCGAATTGAGCATTGTACGCTTTGTTACCGGTGCGGATGCCGTTGCACGCGAAGCGTTCCCTGCCTTGCCTGTTTTTGCCTCTCCGCTACAGCGGAATGCCCTTAGACCGGCGCAGTTGCTCTTGCAGCCTGATGCCATAGTACAAAAGCTGAACCGGCGCGAATTGATCCGTCGGCACGCGGCTCTGTTCCCCGAAAGCATCAAAAAACAGATACCTGTTTTGGGCGAAATAGAGCTCATTCCGGAGGATTTGACCTTCCGCGAACGCGTGGAAAAGGAACGTGTGTTGCGGGATCAGCTAATTGCCGATAAGGAGGCAATGGTGCTGATGGAAAAAACATTGGACAAAGCGTTAGCCTACTCGCTCGGCATGCTCAAGGATGCTCCGCTCGGCATACGCTTCGGATATAACAATAAATGGCAAAAAACCGTTCTGTTAGTGCCATTCTGCTTTGAGGAAGGTGCGCCCGTTATCGGTGCGCTTGCCGTTCCTGCCGATGGCGGCTTTGTACAACTCTTCTCCCTCAGCGAAGCGCAATTAATGCTTCGCCTTTTGGGACGCAGAGAGGAATCGCCTATGTTTGAGCATAGTGAGGCCTAATGGAACTATATTGTTGGAATAACTTAGTATGAATGACGAAATAAATCGCTCCGAAAAGAGCGAACAGACAAAAAATCGCTTAGGCGACTATATAGATTTTGTAAGAAATACCATCAAACGGCTGGCCCCTACCGGTCAGAAGCGCTGGACTACCCCCGAAGCGTTGGAAGAAGAGCTCAAGGAGAGCTACTTCGCTACCGCGTATAGAGATTTTGGCTACCCCACGTTTGATGCGTTCCTTCGGGATGCCAAATTTGAGGACTTTTGGGTGGTGGAAAAGGATGCCGAAGGAAAAGATGCCGTCCGCATCCGCTTGCGGCGCGAAATTGCGCAATACCTAAAGGGCGTGACCGACACAATTGCCGCCTTATTTGAGCAGAATGGTGCCAAACCGATCGATATCGAGCAGCTGAACGAAGCACTTCGCGGTAAAAACTTTGCCGTAACGTACACTGATTTAGGCTACTCCTCCTTTGAAGTGTTCCTAACCGATAGCAAACGATTCGGAAAGTTCTGGAACAGCCAAAAGAGGTCTGATTTCAGTATTCTGCTTTATCCGGCCGGTGTAAAGGTATCTCCGGAAAAAATAGAGGAAGCGCCTCGTACAGAGGTTGCTGCGCCCAAACAAGAGGATAACGCGCTATCGCCCGAAGCAGCAGAAATTGCCCACAAAGTGGAAAGTATGGGCAGATTGTTGTTCGATGCTGAAGGATGGGTACCTATCGCAAAGATGGAGGCGCGAATTAGAGCCGGCGAACAGCTCAAGGCAATTGGGTTTGAGTCACTTCAGGGCTTTATCGATGCCTTTGCCACCCAATTGGGATGGGAAACATCGTTGCGTGGAACAGAACAAACGCCTTCGCTCCGTATTACCGAGGAAAAACTGAAGGCAACGCCACGCGTTAGGCGTCCCGACAAACGGGAGGCGCGCCCCAATCGCAATAGTGCTGAGGAACGGTCCCACGCGCCGGAACAGCAAAAAGAACCGGTAAAACAGGCGCGCAAGAGAGTAGGGTGCGGTAAAAGCAGCTTCGGTGAACTGAGCGATTTTGGCGAACTTTCCATCGAAGCGGACCTATTGCGCGATCTGATGGCACGTTTGGCACCACAATATGCTGCCTTGTTCCCTGCTGATGAGCAACTTGAGCTCTATCTGCGCTTCTGCCTTACACTCTTTTTCCATCGTCTGTACGATGCGGACAAATTGACGCCCGAGGAGGACAAAATGCTCTTCAATACCGGACTCCTCGATAGGGATAATCGCGAAATAGTGGCGGTGGTAGCTAAGGGAACGCCTACGGAATCCGGTTTGGCATGTTTTTTGCATGAGTTTAGATGCATCGACGAAGCAAACGTTCCGGAAGACGGAAAACGCTTCTTCTTGCTGGCGGACAATAAGTTGACTACGGAACAGATACTCCTGAGCAACCTTCCCGAGCTAACCAAAGAGGATTTTCTGCCCATTGTACCGGCAGGAAGGGATGCTTTGGAACATCCGGATCATATCGAAACACTTTGTTCCATTAATCCCTGTGCAGACGAACGCGGCAACGTAACCCTAAGTGGGGAAGTGGCTTTGGCATACGAAGCTAAGCGTAACGCCATACGTACCGAAGCGCCTGCACTCTATCCGCTGATGTATGACGTAAAAGCGGAAGCGTTTTATACACTGATGCCCATTACCATACAGGGAGCACGCTACTTTTTGGCATTGGCTCACGAAGGCTCGTGGCGACCGGTAGCTCTTTGCACCCCTGAAGCGGCTCTGATGCGTTCCGCACCCCTTTCGATGCCACAAAAGGAGTGGTAACCATGAAACAGCGGACGCTACTTTGGATTGACGATGAAATAGAGATGCTCAAGCCGCACCTTATGCTCTTGGAGCGGCGCGGCTACAGTGTGGACGAAGCTCCCGGCGGCAGCGACGGGCTCGCTATGTTGGCGGAAAAACAGTACGATGCCGTTTTTCTCGATGAACATATGCCCGGGCTTTCGGGTGTGGAAACATTGCATCGCATCCGTAGCGCTTATCCTACGTTGCCGGTGGTGATGGTAACCAAAAGCGATGAGGAGGAGTTGATGAATCAGGCCATTGCCGGTCAGATTGCGGATTACCTCATCAAACCGGTTAACCCGAATCAGATCCTTTTGGTGCTGAAAAAGCTGTTCGAAAGCGATCAAATCATCGGCGAGGCTACACTGAGCGGCTATCGGGAGGCATTTGCCTCCATAGCGCAGCGGCTTAACGGACCATTGGACTACAACGAGTGGCTCGCGCTCTATAAAGAGCTGGTCCGCTGGAGCCTGCAGATCGATTCCTATAGCCCCGACCTAAAAGAGCTGTTTCGTATGCAGCTACGCGACGCAGAGCAGCTTTTTGCCCGCTTCGTTACTGCGAATTACGGAACTTGGAGCCGACAAACGGATCAGCGCCCTACGCTCAGTTGCGATTTGCTCAAAAAGTACCTGTTCCCCTTACTGGATGAGAACGAAAAGGTGTTCCTGATTGTTATCGATAACTTTCGGTACGATCAGTGGCTTTCGGTAAAGGATTTGGTGACGGATCGCTTTGCTATAGAGGAAAATCTCTATATGTCTCTGCTGCCCACGGCTACCCAGTACGCCCGCAATGCACTGTTTGCCGGTTTGATGCCGGCGGAAATTGCCAAATTGTACCCCTCACTATGGGTGGAGGAAGACAAAGACGGCGGCAAAAATGACCATGAGGAAGAGCTACTCCTCAAGTTGCTTGAACGCAACAAAAGGAGCGTTTCGCTCTCCTATAATAAGGTTCTGGAAGCGGATTTTGGCGAAAAACTGGTACAACAATTAGGCAAGCTGAAGCAAAACCGCCTAAATGTGGTGGTGATTAACTTTGTGGATATGCTTTCGCATGCCCGAACGGATAGCAAAATGATTCGCGAACTGGCTCCGGATGAAGCAGCCTATCGCTCGCTCACACGCAGTTGGTTCCGCCACTCATCTATGCTTCCGCTCCTTCACAAGATAGCCGATATGGGCTACAAAGTGCTGCTGACCACGGATCACGGTACGGTGCGCGTAGCCAAACCGGTCAAAATTGTAGGCGATAAGTCACTTTCGCTCAATTTACGCTATAAGCGCGGCAAGAATATGAGCTACAATGCCAAAGAGGTTTTCGAAATAACCAAGCCGGAGGCATATGGCTTAACACGCTGTTCATTGGCGGAGCGTTACGTATTCTGTATGGAAAACGACTTCTTCGCCTACCCCAACAACTATAACTACTATGTGGGTTATTACCGAAATACGTTTCAGCACGGAGGAATCTCCTTGGAGGAAATGCTGGTACCCATCGTTCAATTGACCCCTAAGATATGAGTAATCAACCAATGGACTTTGAGCCTATACTTGTTCCTACCGAACAAACCATTGACGAGGCGGCGCGCCTTTTTCTGCGGAATACGGCGTCTCGGAAGGTTATTGCCTTCTATGCCCCAATGGGATACGGCAAAACAACCTTTATCAAGGCGCTGTGCCGCTGCCTGCATATCAGTGATGTGGTCAACAGCCCAACTTTCGCCATCATTAACCGCTACGGAGCTGCCGAGGACGGCGATGTAACGCATATCGATTGCTATCGGCTCAAATCGCTCGACGAAGCGCTTGCCATCGGTATGACCGATTACCTCAAAGGCGATCACTACTGTTTTATCGAGTGGCCCGAGCTTATCGAACCGCTTTTGGATGACGATGTTACTTTACGCGTTGCTATCGAAGAACAACCGGACGGCAGCAGAGTGATAAAACCTTATTCGCAATCATGCAGGAAAGAAGATTAAATAAAATAGCTCGTCTGATACAAAAGGAACTTGCCGAAATGTTTCTCACCGAAACAAGGCAAATGCCCGGTGTAATTGTATCCGTAACCAACGTGCGCCCTACGAGCGATATGTCGCTCTGTCGCATCTATTTGAGCATTTATCCCTCCGAGCGTGCCGAGGAAATGATAGAGCTGTTGCGGAAGAATGCCGCCTCAGTGCGCTATACGCTCGGAACGCGCCTCCGCAACCAATTGCGTACCATTCCCGAACTACAGTTCTTCATCGACGATAGTTTGGACTACCTCGAGCACATCGATAAGCTCTTGGGCAAATAGCTTTACTGATGTATCCCTTTTTCATTGCATGGCGGTACACAATCACCGGCAAGCGTTGGGATGCCGTGCACATCGTTGCATTAATCTCATCGCTCGCCATGGGGGCCGTTGCTGCTGCGGCGATTGTAATTCTTTCCGTTTTTAACGGATACGAACATCTGCTGTTGCAGAGCACATCCCCTTTTGATGCGCCACTTGTACTGAAAAAGAGCGATGGAACCGTATTCGATGCCCGCGATTCCTCGTTGCAAAAGTTACTCTCATCCCCGCAAGTGGATGCTTACAGCCTCACATTGCAGAGCGAGGGCGTACTTTTTGCCGAGGGCGAGAGCACGCCTGTAATGCTTTTTGGCTCCGATGCCGCTTTCCCAAAGGTGTGCAAACTTACTTCTTCAGTCGCTTTGGGGCGCTATCGTTATGGCGATGAACATTTTCTGATCGGAGCCGATAGTTACAGCTTTATCGGTATGCCGCCATTGGACGATTCTGTGCCCGTAACCCTCTTAGTACCACGGCGAAAGGGTAGTATTAATCCCTTGCTGCCCAATACTGCGTTTGTGCAACGCTCCGGCATACTTACCGGTGTAGTGAATGCCGGACAGGAACAATATAATAGTACCCTTTTCCTCTCGCAATCCGCTTTGGCAGAGCTTTTGGACTATCCGCCGAACTTCTGCGCGGAAATTGCCCTCAAGCCTACGGCAAATCTTACGGATGATGCGTTCCGTAATGCTCTGAACAAATTGCTACCCAATGACTTCGAACTCTTAACACGTCGCGAGCAACAACCTTTCCTAATGCGGCTGGTTGCCGTTGAAAAGTGGCTCTCCTTCAGTATTCTTCTTTTTGTGGTTCTGTTGGCTGCCTTCAATATTATATGCTCTTCCGCGATGTTACTTATTGAAAAAGAGCGTGATACACGTCTTTTTGCCGCGTTAGGCATGCCCCAAAAATCGCTCCGAACCATCTTTTTTCTAAGAAGTTTTCTTACCACCCTTGCCGGCGTGGCAGGCGGATTGATTCTTGGCTCCTTATTGCTTCTGCTACAGCGGGAAACGGGCTTCGTATCCTATCCGGAGGGATTGGAGCGCGTGGCCTATCCGGTAGCCTTCCGACTTACCGATTACGCAGCAGTTTTGGGCGCGCTTCTGTTATTGGGAGCCATATCCGCGCTACTACCTCCGCGCATTTTACTCAAACATCCTTTACCCGTTGATGCTCAATGAATACGCTTGATTATCTCGAACGCTTGGAGCGCGAGTATCCTGCCGAATACCTCACACTGCTCCTCATTGCCGAGGAAACGCTCCAGCACAATCCGGACGCTGTATCTGAAGGTGTTTTCGGCGTTTTGTTCGAGCGTATTCGGGCCGATTACCAACGCTACGGGGCGGCGGAATCCTCGCCGCACTCGCATAGTGCCAAGCAACTCCTGGAGCGGCTGGAAACGGCGCACAAGCATTTTAGCGACGAAACGGACGGCAATCCCTACTATCGCGGTATTTATTTGCAATGCCTTGCCCCGATTGTAGAGCTGCGAGCCAAGAATGCTACCCAACAGAGCATCAAAAATAATCCCGGGCACGATGACGCGTCACAGGGCGAAATCGCTACCGCCATCGGTGCTGTGGTGGGCGTGGCTATGCTCAAAAGTGCGCAGAAGCCGGTAGAGAAGGCAACGGAAGAGGCGGTCCGCCACTTCACACTCCTCTTTAAAGTTCTCGGCGAGCTGATGCTCTCCCCCGACGCTCCCCATCCCGCCCCCCAACCGGAAGCGTAAGTATTTCTTAATTTCCCCATTTTACTTTACGGAGATACTCCGAAGTCTCTTTGGAGGTGGACCCTATATGCCTCAAAAGGTATATAGGTTTCATTGGATAGGTATATAGGTTTTGCGTGAAAGGTATATACGTTTCGTTCGGAAGGTATATACCTTTTGAAGAGCCTCTTCGTTGATGCCACTAATCCGGCAGTGAGCACTGCCGGCTTGAAGTATCAAAGAAAAGAGTAACTTTGCATCGGCGATGGCTAATTGTATACATAAGGCTCGGTAGCTTAGCTGAATAGAGCGTCAGATTCCGGTTCTGAAGGTCGTGGGTTTGAATCCCACCCGAGTCACTTCTCTCTTTCTGCTCCCTATAATTTGTCCCTCATCGGTAATCTCTGTGAAATGGTTTAATGAGAACAAATAGCAGTAAAGAATGAATAGTCAGAGCAGAAATTGGAATAAAAAGGTGTATCTTTGCAGGAGTAAAGGGCGTGCAGCAAGTATGCGCGTTGTGCGATGACACGTAAGGAAGAGCTCTATTTGCAGGAATTAAGTCAACTTATTCGGCGATTGGAGCAATTGGCGGAGCGACAACAGCAGCGGATCGAAGCACAGGAGGCGGAAATCAGGCGGCTGGGAGTACTTCGGGATGATTTATTGTCGGAAACGGAGCGTTTAAGGCAACAGGTTAGTCATCTGCTCACAGCGCGAATGATTGTGGCGGACGACGGAGATTGGCTCATCGCCAGAAGCCGTTTGGAGCACTTACAGGAGACAATAAAAAAGGCGATAAAAAGCCTTGAAACGGAAATAGAATAGAACGGGGTACAACCGTAAGCATATAGAGGAAACGATGGCACTCAATCCGGAGAAACAACGCATCAATCTGCTCGTGGACCGCACGGAGCTGGGATTGGTGGTGGCTCCCGACGAGGAACCGCTCTATCGGCGTGCCCGTGATTTGTACAACGAGCGCGTGAATACTTATCGAGCCAAGTACGGCTCTTCGGTAACGGATATCGATGCCGATAGTACCCCGCGCTTGATGGCAGCATTGGAAATAGCCATCCAGTTGGAGATTAGTCGCGAAGAACGCGATCCGCGTCCGGTTGAAGAACGGCTCGAAGAGCTCTGTTCCCATACGGAGGCTTTTCTCAAACGCTTTGATGCATAAGTACATTCTGACCGGTTCTGTTCTGCTTTTTGTCTGTTCGGTAAGTTCGCTTTATTCGTCTAACAGCCTGCTCTTTACCAATTTAGTATAGCGTTCCCCACGAAGGGAACAGAGAGAATTGGGTATGGAAAAAACGATACTTATTACTGCCGTAGTGGTGCTTGTGGTGCTTGTGCTCGTGGGCGCGCTGTTGTTTCGGCAGATACTGCATCGGGCAGCTCATCTGAGTAAGCGGAAGTTGGACGATGCCGAGGAACAGGCAAAAGCGGTTCTGGTAAAGGCGGAGCAGGATGCAGCGCAGCGTCGCGAACGCGCCGAGAAGGAATCGGCAGATATGGAGGAACGCACGCGCCAGCGGGAAGGCGATAAGCGGCGTAACTTTGATCAGGAGTTGCGCGCACTGAAGGAATCGCAGGAAGCGGATTACGAACGTCGCAAGCAACTTATAGAGGAAAAACAGCTCGAATTGCGCGAAACGGAGGCAGAGCTAACCCGCGACCGTAGCGAAATAGGCAGGCGTGGCGGCGAATTAGAGGCTTTGCGCGAAAATCTGCTCAAGCAACAGGAGACTCTTGTAACCAAAGAGCACGAATTGGAGGCGTTAACGCTCGAAAATAGACGTAAGTTGGAGCAAATCTCCGGCTTGAATTCGGCTGAAGCCAAGCAGCATCTGATCGATTCGCTCACACAGGAAGCGAAGGAGGAGGCGCAAGCCTACATCAACGAAATAGTTGAGGAAACGAAGATGAATGCCGCCGGGGAGGCAAAAAAGATTATTATCCAAAGCATTCAGCGTGTGGCTACGGAAACGGCAATTGAAAACGCGGTTACCGTATTCCACATTGATAACGACGATATAAAGGGGCGCATCATTGGCAGGGAAGGACGCAATATCCGCGCCCTGGAAGCGGCCACCGAAGTGGAAATTATCGTGGACGATACGCCTGAAGCGATCGTACTTTCGGCATTTGATCCGGTTCGACGTGAGATAGCCCGGCTGGCACTACACCAATTGGTGCAGGACGGACGTATTCATCCTGCTCGGATTGAGGAAGTTGTGGCAAAAGTTCGTAAGCAAATCGAAGAGGAAATCATCGAAACGGGCAAACGAACGCTTATCGATTTGGGGATTCACGGGATGCATCCCGAGTTGGTTCGTCTGATCGGTAAAATGAAATATCGCTCTTCTTACGGGCAAAACCTATTGCAGCACTCGCGCGAAACAGCGAATCTTTGTGCCGTAATGGCGTCCGAATTGGGGCTCAATCCGAAGAAAGCGAAGCGCGCCGGCTTGTTGCACGATATTGGCAAAGTACCTGATGATGAGCCGGAACTGCCACACGCACTGCTCGGTATGAAGCTTTGCGAAAAATATAAGGAAAAGCCCGATATATGTAATGCAGTTGGTGCGCATCACGATGAGGTGGAAATGGAAAGCCTCTTTGCGCCTATTGTACAGGTTTGCGATGCCATCAGCGGCGCACGACCCGGCGCACGGCGCGAAATCGTGGAAGCGTATATCAAACGCCTGAACGACTTAGAGCAGCTCGCCCTATCCTATCCTGGCGTAGTAAAGACCTATGCCATACAAGCAGGGCGCGAATTGCGCGTAATTGTGGGTGCCGAGCAAACGGATGATGCTGCCACCGGTAGGCTTTCTAACGAAATAGCGCAGCGCATTCAGGACGAAATGACCTATCCCGGTCAGGTGAAAATAACCGTAATTCGCGAAACACGATCCGTAAGCGTTGCTAAATAGGTATGGCTTCTTTGGAGCAAGAAATCAAAAAGAGGCGTACATTCGCCATTATTTCGCATCCTGACGCGGGAAAAACAACGCTTACCGAAAAACTTTTGCTTTTCGGTGGCGCCATTCATGTAGCGGGAGCGGTCAAAAGTAACAAGATTCGCAAAACGGCAACCAGTGACTGGATGGAAATCGAACGCCAGCGAGGTATCTCGGTGGCTACCAGTGTGATGGGCTTCGAATATGAGGGCTACAAGATCAATATCCTTGATACGCCCGGTCACGAGGATTTTGCCGAAGATACCTTCCGTACCCTCACCGCCGTGGATAGCGTTATCATTGTGATAGACAGTGCGAAAGGGGTCGAAAAACAAACACGCCGCCTGATGGAAGTATGCCGGATGCGCCACACGCCGGTAATCGTTTTTATCAATAAGTTGGACAGAGAAGGGCGCGATGCCTTTGATTTGCTGGACGAGATCGAGTCGGAGCTCGCCATAAAGGTGTGTCCGATGACGTGGCCCATTGGCATGGGCGAGCGGTTTAAGGGCGTTTATAATCTATTCAAAAGCACGCTTTCGCTGTTCAAAAGCGACAAACAGCACGTTGCGCACGATGTGGTGGAAATAGAGAGCTTGAGCGATCCGCGGCTATCGGAGTATTTGGGTGAGGCTCAGGCAGATCAATTGCGCGAAGAGAGTACTTTGGTTACCGAAGTTTACCCCGATCCCGATCTGGATGCATACCGAAAGGGATTGCAGGCACCTGTCTTTTTCGGTTCTGCGCTGAATAACTTCGGCGTAAACGAATTGCTTCGTTGTTTTATCGAAATAGCACCTTGTCCGGGCGAAGTTCTTGCCAAAGAACGAATCGTATCGCCTTTTGAACCTACATTTAGCGGTTTTGTGTTCAAAATACATGCCAATATGGACCCCAACCACCGTAGCTCCATCGCCTTTGTTAAGGTCTGCTCGGGGCGTTTTGTGCGGAATGAGTACTATCGGCATATACGTTTGGACAAAAAGCTCCGTTTCGCTTCGCCAACCGCCTTTATGGCGCAGAAAAAGGAACTGCTCGAAGAGGCATTTGCCGGTGATATTGTCGGCTTGCCCGATACGGGAAACTTCAAAATAGGCGATACGTTAACAGAGGGCGAAGAGCTCCATTTCCGCGGATTGCCCTCCTTTTCACCGGAGCTTTTCTGCTACATTGATAACGCTGATCCGATGAAGCAGAAACAGCTTGTCAAAGGTATCGATCAATTGATGGGTGAGGGCGTGGCGCAACAATTTATCAATACGTTCAACAACCGCCGTATTATCGGCACCGTTGGGCAGTTGCAGTTCGAAGTAATCAAGTTCCGATTGCTCCACGAGTATGGCGCAGAGTGCTGCTGGACCCCCATCTCGCTCTATAAAGCGTGCTGGATCGAAACAACGGATACCGATGCTTTAGAGCGGTTCAAACTGCGCAAAGTGCAGCAAATGGCACGCGATATCGAGGGGCGCGATGTATTTCTTGCCGAATCCGAGTACCTCCTCCGTATGGCGCAGGAAGAGTTTCCCTCCATCCGCTTCCATTTTACCAACGACTTCTAACCCCTTTCCCTACGAATCAGTGAAGAGCGTTTGGAGAGAATTAGGGAAAGGAACGCTCTTCGGAATGCATTCGGTTGGGGTTCAGCTACTGAGTTCGAGCGCGCCGAGAGCATTCCTCTTGATCCAAAGGCTCCTTCAGCGTTTTTGAAAGGTATATACCTCTCGATCGAAATGTATATACCTCTCAGCGGAAACGTATATACCTTTTAGAGCAAAGGTATATGCCTTTTTCGGGGGAGGTTAGGAGTTCGTTCCGAAAAGCGGAGAATAATGTGCGGGAATCACTATCTTTGCGAACGGAAAAGAACTAACAGATAAGGAAAACGTATATTATGATTATTGGTGTTCCTAAAGAGATTATGCACGATGAGGCACGCGTAGCAGCGAGCCCCGAGGCAGTTGCCAAGTATGTGGCTGATGGTCACAAAGTACTGTTTGAGGTAAATGCCGGAGAAGGTGCCTTTTATCACGACGAAGCGTATCGCGAAGCCGGAGCAGAACTGGTTAAATCTGCCAAAGAGATCTATGATCGCAGCGATATCATCATCAAGGTTAAGGAGCCTCTGTACAACGAAGCGCTCGGCATGCACGAGATTGATATGATGCACAAAGGTCAGTATTTGATCACGTTCATTCATCCCGCTTCACCGGTTAACCACGATATGGTGCGCAAAATGGCTGCCCAGGGCGTAATCGGGCTTACGCTGGACGGCGTTCCGCGTATTTCACGCGCGCAAAACTTGGACGCACTCACCTCAATGAGTACCTGTGCCGGTTACAAGGGCATTCTGATGGCTGCCAATGATCTGGCATCCTTCTTCCCGCAAATGTTTACGGCGGTAGGTCCTATTCGTCCCGCCAATGTGCTGGTAATTGGGGTCGGCGTAGCCGGTTTGCAGGCATTAGCCACGGCGCGTCGCTTAGGCGCGGTTACGTATGCAGCTGATATTCGCCCGGCAGCAGCCGAACAGGCTAAGAGCTTAGGCGCGAAAGTGGTGGATACGGGTGTGCCTGAAGCACTTGCCGTAGGAGAAGGCGGTTATGCGCAGCATCTTCCTGAAGCAGAATTGCTGAAGGAACGCGAACGTCTTGCCGAAGTGGTAAAAGATATGGACGTAATTTTCTGCAGCGCATTGGTTCCGGGTAAAATTGCTCCGGTAGTAATTACCGAAGATATGGTGAAGAGCATGAAGCGCGGTAGCGTGATTGTGGACATCGCCATCGACCAGGGCGGTAACTGCGCTATTACGCCTGCCGGAAGCCGCGAAGTAAAATACGGCGTAACGCTCGAAGGTATCAAAAACATTCCCGGTATGTTGCCACAAAGCTCAACGTGGATGTTCTCGCAAAACATGTATAACCTTGTGAAGTACCTCGTGAAAGACGATCAGGTTGTTCTAGATATGAACGATGAAATCTGCCGTTCAATCTTGGTAACTCAGGATGGCGAAATCGTTCACAAGGGAGCTCGCGAAGCGATGGGAATGAACAATTAAGTATATAAGTATGGGCGGATGGCGAGGAACAAGGGTTGCTTACCATCCGCCTCTTTAAGAATAAGATCCGGTATGCATCCCCTCATTTTAGTAGTAGTATTTATCGTTGCCGCCGTAGTCGGCTACTTTCTGATCAAACAAGTGCCTACGCTGTTGCACACGCCGCTGATGAGCGGAATGAATGCACTATCGGGCGTAACCGTAATAGGCGCCTTGTCGGCTGCCGGATTGGCATTTTTATTAAACGATAGCGTTTTGGCTCAATGCTTTGGCGGTATTGCCATTGTGCTGGCTATGGTAAACGTGGTGGGCGGCTTTGGCGTGACGCACCGTATGTTGCGTATGTTCAAAGGAAAGAACAAGAAGAAGTAAAACCTTGCAATACGCAGTAAAAAGCAATAGATCTATATGAATTCGATAGCAATTATTGTTTCGGTCGTGCTGTCCGTGCTGGTGATGGTCGGCATCTCGTTGATGAGCAAGGTAAAGTACGCTAAGCTCGGTAATTTGCTTAGTGCCGTGGCTATTTTAGGCGGCATCATCTTTACACTATGTACTGAATGCGATGCAAAAAACACCCCTATCGTTGGGGTGTGGACGCTATGGCCCGCATTGGCGATAGGTGCGATTTTGGGGGCATTCTTGGCAGCCCGGGTCAAAATGATCCAAATGCCTCAAATGGTGGCTCTACTGAATGGGCTCGGTGGCGCCGCTTCGGCTATCGTGGGCGTGCTTTCGGTTGCCCAAATAGGAGTGGATGCCGGTGCAACCCAATATGAGGTTTTCTACCGCGTAACCGGTTATCTCGCCATAGCGGTGGGGATGATTACGTTTGTAGGTAGTTTGGTGGCGGCGGGTAAGTTGCATCGCATTTTGCCACAGAAGCCTATGGTGTGGTTCCAGCACTCGTTAGTTACGATGCTGAGCCTCTTTGTTGCCGTGATATTTATAATCGTTGGCGCGGTTACGCCTATAGGGGACAGCCGGTTTGTATGGTTAGTTTGGGGCGTAATCCTGTTTTCTTCGTTCTTTGGTCTATACTTTTCGGTTCGTGTGGGTGGAGCGGATATGCCCATCACCATATCGCTGCTGAACTCATTGAGCGGTGTGGCGGGCGCAATTGCCGGTATGGCTATCGGCAATGTACTGCTGGTTGCCGTGGGCGGCATTGTAGGGGCATCCGGACTGCTCCTGACGCAAATTATGTGCAAAGCGATGAACCGAAGTCTGATCGCTATTCTTTCGGGCGGATCGATTAAGGGAAAGGCGAAAGCACCGGTAGCATCTCAGTCGAAAAAGAGTATAGCTGCGCCGCAAAGCGTATCGCCCAAAGAAGAAACTTCCGCAAAGGAACCTTCTGTGGGAAAGATAGTTGCCGACGCAAAACGGGTAATTATCGTGCCGGGCTATGGTATGGCTCTGGCGCAAGCTCAGCAACAGGTGAAGCAATTGTTCGATACGCTTGCCGCCAACGGAGCGGAAGTACGCTTCGCAATTCATCCGGTTGCGGGACGAATGCCGGGACATATGAACGTATTGCTGGCTGAAGTGAACGTTCCG
>QWCE01001161.1_pt1 | contig 42425 bp, 33 predicted proteins | sample 1972531 | NCBI WGS metagenome assembly QWCE01 (sample SAMN09866716, study PRJNA288562) | Human gut metagenome isolate term4_stool, whole genome shotgun sequencing... | reverse complement strand
AAATCCACCGCTGCAACCATCACCGGCATCATATTCGGATTCAGTTTCATAATCATCGGATTGCTTACAGAATCATCAAAATATCCACTTACCTGATCTAATTTTTCACGCATATCAATGGTTGCCGTATCCATGTTTGTATCTGAATTAAATTCCAGAACGACCATAGAGTAATTCTCTGAGGAGATAGACTGAATGTTCTTAATGTTATCAATCGTCGCAACAGCCTGTTCAATTGGTTTCGTTACACTTGTCTCAACCGCTTCCGGACTTGCTCCCGGATATGTGGTAATCACTACCGCATAGGGAAGTTCCATATCCGGCAACAGATCAACCGTCATTTTGGTATATGCCACCACACCTAAAATAATCACGAGAATAATTCCCACAATTACTGTATACGCCTTTTTTACACTAAATTTTGCAATCATCTTGTCCTCCGTTTATTCATTCACTCTGTTATCCGGGTGCTTAAATGCTGTCGGAAATGTTGCGATCTCCAACATATGTGCAATCTCCGCTTTCCCCGGCTGTTCTAACTCTCCCACAACCTTCACTTTCTCATTATCATATTGTAACGTTGCATGTCGATACCAAACCTTGCCATTCTCATAAAAGCTCCAGTTGATATTCATATATTGATTCGAACGGTATAGATAAGAAATCTCCAACTCATATTCACCATAATTACTCCGAATCTCCTCCAAAATTTCCGAGGCATTCTGAAATTCTAAGAATTGTTCTTCCGCAATCGGAATCCCACCATATTCCTTAAAGCCTTCGTCCGGCGTATAATATAAGTAATAATCACAATAATCCGATTGTTGTGCACCTTTCCCATATACCCGTAATATCATATGATTACCGGTATCCTCGCTCAAAAAACCTTTTCCTGAAATAATCGGTTCCAATACACTATTTTTATTATTTAATGTATAGACTAACGTATTCGGACATCCATCCTTTTCCCATTGCACTAACAGATATTTCTTAGTAGAAAATTCCAACGTATCTGTCGTTATATTGTCTATCTTTCCGAAATCCTCTCTTACCAATTCACATCCACCGGGATGCATATACCACAATTTATACCCTTCCGTATCTGTCAATACAAATGCTTCATGCGTTCCATCTTTGTTATAATCCCCATATTGGAAATCTATTACCGTCTCATTGTTCACCTCTTCAAACATAGTAAACAGATCCCCTCTAGAAAAGTCCGTCGCCTCCTCCTTTTGATCATCTTCTGTGATATCCAGCGTAATCCGAATATCTTCTGTGCTTTTTTCAGAATCAAATTCTTCCGTATGACTACACCCATACAACAAAAATGCACATCCTACAAACACCCATAAAAAATATCGCTTATGAATATCTCGCATCCATACCTCCTAACGCACGGAATATACCGCATCTTCCTGTTCAATCTGTACTCTGGCCGCTGTTACTTCTGTCAATTGTTTGACGATCATTGGAACATCGTCTACCAAGACCTCGATTCTCACTGCAACATTTTCTCCATATTCACTATCCAAAACCGATATATTATGACTGCCTAACAAATATTGAATCTTTCCAAAATCCGTATAATTCGTTGTCAAACGCATCGGTACAACCAGACACTTCGTCACCATATCCGTGGCATCTATACATGCTTTTGCCGCATCGGTATAAGCACGAACCAATCCCCCGGTTCCTAGCAGTGTACCACCAAAATATCTCGTCACTACAATACATACATCACATAAACCCTTTCCGGTTATTACTTCTAAAATTGGTTTTCCCGCAGTTCCTCCCGGTTCTCCATCATCCGAAAAACGTATTGTCTGCTGCTGTCCATCTACTGAATATGCAAAACAATTATGTCTGGCATCAAAATGCTTCTTCCTAATCTCATTAATAAAAGCATTTGCTTCTTCTTCTGTCTCTGTATGCCGGATATACCCAATAAATCTTGATTTCTTCTCTATAATCTCATCCGTTCCAGGTTCTAATATCGTTCTATACTCTTTTAACATGAATTTCCCTCGTATTTCCTTAATCTTAACCACTTGCTATGATAGCAGATTCCCTCTATAAATTCCACTAAAAATACGAATCTGTTGATTGATATTTGACAATAGTTCCCTAGAGCAATTATTAATTATATGCTTTTCCTTTATTTTGTCAACTATACATAAGAAATTTCATCTACGATCACCGCTTTTAACGCCCTTCTATGAATAAAGATAGCATTTTATGTCCATGTTTGATATAATGAACGCATAAGCGCGAATGCAACTTTTGAAGTCAAGCATGAACTGCTTGCAGGTCAATGATTGACAAAAAAGTTATATGAGTGTAACGAACACTGAGAAACCGCAGGTTTCGAAGTGGCGTTCGCGCAGGTAAACAAGCGACTGCAACGCAGGCATTTGTTTTTCTTGTGCCATTATTGAGTGAACAGCCGGTGTAACCGGCGCGAAAGCACGAAGTGCGGGTTCACGATATAATAAACATATGAGTGTAACGAACACTGAGAAACCGCAGGTTTCGAAGTGGCGTTCGTGCACACCCTATTTATACTGGTTCCGGAGGCAGATATGGATTATTCAAAGAAAACAACACAGAAAAAGCAGAAAAAATTAGTGTCCAAACATACTAAAAATAAAAATAAAATAACTTACTTATTATACAAAAGTTTCATTTTCGTATTCCTGTTTATCATAATTGCAGGTATCGGTGCCGGACTTGGTATGGTGAAATCCATCATTGACAATGCACCGGATATTGCCGACATCAAAGAAAGTGTGAAATTAGAAGGATTCCAGACAACAATCTACAATCAGGATAACAAAGAGATCACAACTCTTTCCACTGCCAATTCTAATCGTATCTATGTAGAATACAAAGATATCCCTGAAAATATGATCAACGCCTTTGTTGCAATTGAAGACGAACGGTTTTGGGAGCATAATGGCGTGGATGCCAAGGGTATCCTGCGCGCATTTTTTGTAGGCATCAAGAACCATAACTTTTCTGAAGGTGCTTCCACTATCACCCAGCAGTTGATCAAGAATCAGATATTCAATGTCGGACTAAATGAGAGCACTTTTTTAGATTCCCTGAAACGTAAGATTCAGGAACAGTATCTTGCTATTGAATTAGAGAAACAGATTGATAAAAAGGATATTTTAGAACTTTACTTAAATGCTATCTATTTAGGACAAGGGGCTAATGGTATCCAAACAGCATCCGAAACTTATTTCGGCAAAGAAGATCTTAACGATCTTACTTTATCCGAATGTGCTGTCATCGCAGCGATCACCCAAAGTCCAACTTTATATGATCCAGCCGTATATCCGGAGAATAACCAGACCCGTAAGAATACCGTTCTTCTCAAAATGTTAGAACAAGGGATGATTACCCAGTCTGAATATGACGATGCCATGTCCGATGATGTATATGCCAGAATCTCATTGGATAGCAAAGATAATAATGCAAACAAGAACTATAATTCTTACTATATTGATACCGTGATCAATACCCTCACCAGACAATTGGTAGATGACCTTGGTTATACTGAAACCCAGGCATATAACGCTATCTATTCCGGCGGCTTAAGCATTTACATCAATCAGGATGAAACCATTCAAAAAATATGCGATCAGGAGATCAATGATCCGGATAACTACCCAGCCGGAACCAGTGTAGCCCTCAATTATGCCTTAACGCTAACAGATCCTAAAAACGGGGATCTCTACAATTACTCCAACAATGATCTGCTTAATTATTATAAAGAAAAGACACAGAATCCAAAATATAATCTGATCTATTCGAGTGAAGATACTGCCCGTGCTGCAGCAGATGAATATAAGGCTGCCACTCTCGAAAAGACCGGCTATACAGAACTGGCAGAATCCTTCTCTACAACCATTCAGCCACAAAGTTCTTTCGTCATCATGGATCAGTCAACCGGATACGTCAAAGCAATCTGCGGAGGACGTGGTCCGAAAGATGGTAATCTTACCTTAAACCGTGCAACTGACTCCAAACGTCAGCCCGGTTCTACCTTTAAAGTTCTATCTACCTATGTTCCTGCATTAGACACAGCAGGCATGACGTTAGCAACCAGCTTTATGGATGAACCAACGGACTACAGTAACGGAACTCCGATCAAGAACTGGTATTCCGGCTATCGCGGACAACAAACGATTCGGACAGCGATCAAAGATTCCATGAATATCATTACCGTCAAATGCTTTCAGGAAGTTACCCCTCAGGTTGGATATGACTACCTTTGTAACATGGGAATTACAACCCTCAAAAACGGAGAGGCTTCAGTCAATGGTATTGCAGAAAATGATATTAATGAATCTATGTGTCTCGGTGGTCTGACAGAAGGTGTCACCAACTTAGAATTAACCGGAGCCTATGCTTCTATTGCAAATAAAGGTACTTATATTGAACCAACCTTCTATACTAAAGTGTTGGATCATGATGGTAACGTATTGATCGATAATACACCGGAAACAAAACAAGTCATGAAAGAAACTACCGCCTGGTTGATCAATAATGCCATGCAAGACGTTGTTACTTCCGGTACAGGTACCGCAGCCCGCTTATCCAGTGGCATGGTCGTTGCCGGTAAAACCGGAACTACCTCCAGCAATTATGATTACTGGTTCTGTGGTTCAACTCCATATTATACCGCCAGCATTTGGATGGGCTATGATTCGAACACTAACTTTTCAAACAGCAATACACATAAGGTAATCTGGCGTAAGATCATGGATCAGATTGTGGAAGCCGAAGGAGAGGATACTTCTGCAACCTTCGAGAAGCCAAGTGATATTGTAACTGCCAAAGTATGTGCAACATCCGGGATGCTTCCGGCAGAAGGCCAATGTAAATCCGTTATTACCGAATACTTTTCAAAAGACTCTGTTCCAACAAAGACTTGCGATCTTCATCAGACTATCACTTTATGTAACGAAAGTCACTACAAAGCAACTGATGAATGTCCTGATACAACAACATATCACTATACTGCTGATGAAAATGGAGACATTACCTTAACAGATGCTGACTTTATTCCACCAGATGGATTCATGGAACAGACTTGTCCAATCCATACAAAAGAAGATTCCGAAGAAGATACAGAAAATGATTCCTCTGAATCAATTTCCAACGATAGTTCCTATACTATTTTTACAATCGTAGAAGGCGGCGGTAGCATTTCGGGTCCGACTCAGATCAATGCCGGAGATAGTGCAACGCTTACCTTTACCGCAAATGAAGGTTATGTACTAACAAATGTAACGATCGATGGTGTCGCCCAAGGTGCAATTACGACATATACATTTGATGCTGTTGATGCAGACCACTCTGTTGTTGCAACCTTTACCGCAACCACTAATAACGGAGAAACTACTATTCCTGCTACATCCGCATTACGACACAAACCTATTACCCTTGCACAGCGTAAGTGACGGTGGACGCGCATGTGCAAGGGGATCATATAAAATATTCGGGTTGATTGAGATCCTGCACAGAAGTACAACTGCTCCGGATCATGAGTTTCCCCTCCAACTCCATCCTGATGACTTCCGTATGTCTGCCCTGAATACGATCAAGTAACAAATGAATTGCAAACCTTGCCATATTTTCTTTCGGAAGATGGACGGTAGATAACATCGGCTTTGTAAACTGCCCTTCTTCAATATCATCACTTGATATGATGGATGGTGTATATGGCAGGCTCCGATACTGATTCAGGCATTTCAACATGCCAATTGCGGTAATGTCATTGGCACAATATATCCCCGTCGGAGGAACATCCATCTGAAGGAATTGCTGCATGGCGGCAAATCCTGCTTTCTCTGTCTGCTGGGTGTCTACAATATATTCCGGATAAAAATCAATATTATGCAAACGAAGCACTTCTGAATATCCTTGATATCTGGCTTCCTCATGACACTTTCCTACATAGGCAATTCGTTCGTGCCCCAGCTCTACAAGATATTCCACAGCAAGAGAAGCAATCTTTTTACCATCGCATAATACCTCATCCACTTCATAATTCGTTGAATTTCTGTTGATCGATACAATATTTCTATACCGTTTCTTCAATCGTTTGATCACCTTCGGACAGCATCTTCCTATAATGATCAAACCATTGTGCTCTTCCTGCTCATCAAACATATCTCGAAATATACTATCTAAGTTTGCTTTCTCGCATGCACGGTCATCAGAAAAGACCGACTGATACCAGACACATGACAAAATACAGGCATTATCGTGAATCTGACTCTCCACCACACGAAGCAATTCTTCAAAAAACGGATCTCGATGAGCTCCATCCATTCTTGTCATCAACACATCAATATAGTAATGATTCTGTTGTGCATTACCAATTCCTTTTTTAAGATTACGTGCCGCCTCATTGGGTGTATAATTAAGCTCCATCGCTACTTTCCAGATCTGCTCGCGTATTCCCGGCTTTGCACATTTATAATTAGGATTATTCAACACTCTTGATACTGTAGCCATGGATGTTCCTGTTATCTCGGCAATCTTCTTAATTGACATCTTATCACCTCATGTTTATCTAAATTAGTTTCCGGCAATACCCTAATCATATGACAGCAATGGAACCTCTGCCGCCACTATATATATCCCATCCTTTCATGGATTACAAATCTTTACCGTATCTGCCAGACCACCCTTATAATGTAAGTGTATCATATGCTCCCAGTGTTGATAACCCCAATATTTGAAAACGTTTTCACTTATTGTAAAGAAAAAGACCGATCACAACCGTGACCAGTCTCCTTTTTAACACTATATAAACTAATTCCGATTTCTTCGTTCTTCGAACTCTCGAAATCGAACACAGACATGCACAATCCGGGCTGCCGCCCTACTTGCTTATGTCTGTTTATCCGTCAAATAAATAAGCAGCTTTGCCTGCAAGCAGTCACGCTGCTTATTTGCTTGACGGAATTATTATTTCACATTGTATTTATCATATCCACGCAGTCGTGCCATTGCTCTGGCAAGTGACGCACGAGATACATGATATTCCATAATGCTCTGCTTTTGCTGTAACTGCTCCTGTGCACGCTCTTTCGCTTCCTGCGCACGAAATGCATCAATCTCTTCCGGTTTCTCTGCTGAGAATACAAACAACTCTACTGTATTATCCTTAACCTTCAACAAACCATCCGAAGTAATCGCTACATGATTCTCTCCATCCGGCGTCCGAAAATGAATCTCTCCGATATTGGTACTTGTTGTCATTCTCTCATGATGTGCCATAATTGCCATCTCACCATCATATCCGGGAAACACTAGCAGTTCACAGGAACCATCATAGAACACCCTATCACAGGCAATAATTTTTAAAGAAAACGTATTCATAAGCTACACCTTCCTTATTCCTGCTGCATCTTAGCTGCCTTTGCCTTTACATCTTCAATCGTTCCCACGTTAAAGAATGCAGCTTCCGGATACTCATCCATCTCTCCATTTAAGATTGCCTTAAATCCTTTGATTGTCTCCTCTACCGGTACAAATTCACCCTTAATACCCGTAAAGTTCTCCGCTACATGGAATGGCTGAGACAAGAAACGCTGTACCTTTCTGGCACGATATACTGTCTGTTTATCCTCGTCAGAAAGTTCTTCCATACCAAGAATAGCAATGATATCCTGTAACTCTTTATATTTCTGCAATGTCTCCTGTACCTGTCTTGCCACATTATAATGCTCTTCGCCAACAACATCTGCTTCCAGAATTCTCGATGTAGACTCTAACGGATCAACCGCCGGATAGATACCCTGTTCTACAATCTTACGTGAAAGAACAGTCGTTGCATCCAAATGCGAGAATGTAGTTGCCGGAGCCGGGTCTGTCAAGTCATCGGCTGGCACATATACCGCCTGAACGGATGTAACAGAACCATTTTTAGTAGATGCAATTCTCTCCTGTAATTCACCAAGATCATTTGCCAATGTCGGCTGATAGCCTACAGCGGATGGCATACGACCAAGTAATGCAGACACCTCAGAACCGGCCTGTACGAAACGGAAAATATTATCAATGAATAACAACACATCCTGCTTTTTTACGTCTCGGAAATACTCTGCCATGGTAAGTCCGGTCTCTGCTACCCTCATACGAGCACCAGGTGATTCATTCATCTGTCCGAATACCAACGCCGTCTTATCCAAAACGCCGGATTCCTTCATCTCGTTCCAAAGGTCATTACCCTCTCTAGAACGCTCTCCAACACCAGTAAAGATAGAATATCCACCACTTTCTGTTGCAATATTATGAATCAGCTCCTGAATCAATACGGTCTTACCAACACCTGCACCACCGAACAATCCGATCTTACCACCCTTTGCATAAGGTGCGAGCAGATCAATGACTTTAATACCGGTTTCCAACATCTCAACAACCGGGCTCTGTTCTTCAAATGTAGGAGGCTCTCTGTGGATACACCAATGTTCTGCATTCTCCAAGCTTTCCTTGTCATCCAAAGTTTCACCTAACACATTGAACAATCTGCCAAGAGTTGGTTCTCCAACAGGAACCTGAATACCGGAACCAGTTGCCACAACCTCCATATCCCTGCACAGACCTTCACTGGCTGCAAGCATGATACAGCGAACCACACTGTGTCCGATATGCTGGGATACTTCCATCACACATTTCTTTCCATTATTCATCACATACAATGCATCTTTAATGGAAGGCAGATTGCCATCTTCAAATTCTACGTCTACGACAGGTCCGGAAACCTGAACGATTTTACCTTTATTTTCCATAGTGTGACATCTCACCTTTCTTGTTTCTTCTTTTTCTTCTTAAGGGCCTTTGCACCACCAATTACCTCGGTGATCTCCTGCGTGATTGCTGCCTGTCTGACACGGTTATACTCCACAGAAAGCTCTCTTAACATCTCCTGCGCATTATCCGTTGCCGACTGCATCGCCATCATTCTGGCATTTTCCTCACTGGCAGAACCCTCAACTAAGACACCATACATAAAACCTGTTACATAATTATATACTAATCTCTCCAACACCCGCTTCGGTGATGGATAGATCAGAAACCAGTCATCTGCCTTATCCGCAGCTTCCTTGTCATAATTACCCTTTCCCTTTTGGGAGCTATCTAACAACTCCTGCTTGATAAACTCATGCGTCTTCAGTGGAAGGATCTCATTAATCTCCACTTCTTCCTTCATGCTGTTTACCATACGGGTAAAGATTACATACACTTCATCAATCTCTTCCTGCTTATACAGCTCTATAATGTACTCCGTGATCATTCTTGCACGATGAATGGAAGGATTGTTTGCAGAATACCGGAATGTATCATCTAAATCATATCCCTGGCTTGCAAAATACTGTCTTCCTATCTCGCCTACCACTAACAGGCGGTATTTCTCTGCCTGATCGATCAGCGCACTCGCCTCTTTCAACACATTATGATTATACGCACCTGCCATTCCCTTATCACCGGTGATAACAACAAATGCTTTCTTCTTAACCGGTTCGTTCAAGTCCTTACCACGGTTATCAAAATACAAATGCTGCATATCCGGAAAATGCAGTAAAATATCAGAGATCTGCTCCTGCAGACCATAGAAATATGGTTCTGTGCTGTCTAACTTCTGTCTTGCTTTCCGAAGTTTCATGGAAGACATCATGTACATGGCTTTTGTAATTTTCATGGTATCCTGAATACTTTTTATTCGATTGGATATTTCCTTTGCATTTGCCACTTTTCTACCTCCATTCTGTATTCACAGCTTCTATTCTTCATGTGCCTCTTCTGACTGAAATGCCTGAGCCTTGAATTCGGTCGCTGCTTCCACAATGGATTCTTTCACATCCTCCGACAGGTCTTTGGATGCCTCTAACTGGCTGATAATATCGGAATGATTTACTGCAAAATCCTTTAACAGCTCCAAACGGAACTGTTTGATCTTGTCAGCCGGTACATCACTGAATATATGTGCATTGGCAGATACCAATGTGATAACCTGTTCTGCCATGGTAAATGGATGCCCTAACGGTTGCTTCAACAACTCCATCAAAGAACGTCCATGTGCCAATTGTTTCTTGGTACCCTCATCCAGGTCGGAAGAGAACTGGGTAAATACTTCCATCTCACGGTACTGTGCAAGATCAATACGAACACTACCTGCAGCCTTCTTCATTGCTTTGGTCTGTGCCGCACCACCTACACGGGATACGGAAAGACCGACATTAACCGCCGGACGCTGTCCTGCATTAAACAACTCACTTTCCAGATAGATCTGACCATCTGTAATAGAAATAACATTTGTCGGAATGTATGCGGATACATCTCCTGCCTGTGTCTCAATAATCGGAAGTGCCGTAATGGAACCTCCACCTGCTTCCGGTGTAATTCTGGAAGAACGCTCTAACAATCTGGAGTGCAGATAGAATACGTCACCAGGATAGGCTTCACGACCCGGAGAGCGCTCTAACAGTAAGGAAATTGCACGGTATGCAACTGCATGCTTTGACAGATCATCATAAACGATCAATACATCCTTACCCTGATACATAAAATACTCTGCAAGTGCAGTTCCGGAATATGGAGCAATGTACTGAAGCGGTGCCGGATCTGATGCCGTTGCCGATACGATGATCGTATACTCCATCGCGTTATTTTTCTTCAAAGTATTTACTAACTTAGCGATTGTAGATGCCTTCTGTCCGATTGCAACATAGACACAGATCACATCCTTACCCTTCTGATTCAAAATAGTATCCATTGCAATCGATGTCTTACCAGTCTGACGGTCACCGATGATCAACTCACGTTGTCCACGACCGATTGGAAACATAGAATCAATAGAAAGAATACCTGTCTCCATCGGAACAGATACCGACTTACGATCTACAATACTTGGTGCCGGATTCTCGATTGGACGATAGCCATCTGCCTCAATCTCTCCTTCGCCATCTAATGGTGCACCTAATGCATCCACAATTCTTCCCTTAAATGCTTCACCAACCGGGATACCTGCCATCTTACCGGTACGGGCAACTCGACTTCCTTCGTGAATCTCTGTGTCACGTCCAAACAGGATAACACCGATCTCATCCCGACGCACATCCTGTACCATACCTTTGACACCACAGTCAAATATAACAATCTCACCATAGCAGGCATGATCAATACCATCTACATTAACAATACCATCACCAACCCAGTTAACAACACCGATCTCTTTGTTTTTTGCTTCCAACTCAAAATCTTCAATACTGCTTCTTAAGATAGAAATGATATTCTCTTCACTGACTGTTGCACCATTCGAAGAAACCGCCCCGGCCATTTTATGTTTCAACTGGTCAATTCTTCCCTGCTCACTCCAGTCATACTCTTTGGTTCCTACCCGGAGGATAAAACCACTTTTTAAGGATTTATCCTCTTTCATCTCCAGTTCCATATCTTCGGAACCAAATTCCTTATTCAGAAACTTACGTATACCTGCAAGCTGTTCCTCATCCGGAGCAGTTACATAGATAAGTTCTGCTTTCTTCTCGCCATTTTCCGGCTCTTTATCCAGATCATCATATGCGGCAACAATCTCATCAAATAATGCAAAATCATTGTTATCGCATAGAATCTTCATGAAATTACGAATTTCCTTCGGAAATACACGCTCGATAACCAGGTGTTTTTTTTCTACTGCCACTGCAGGATTTTCAAAATCCACTCTCACCTGTGGTACCGCCTCAAGAATCTCTTTCACTTGCGTAAGCATTTCTTTCGGAATATCTGTTTTGCGCAAATCTGACGCATAATTTAATGCTTCCTGAGTCACTCTTATTCACCTGCTTTATCTAAAAATTCATTGTAGAGCGAACGATCGATTTCTGCTCCACTTTGTTTACCGACTACCTTTGTTGCTGCATCGACTACCATGTCAGCAATCTCTTTCTCTGCACCTTTAATGATCTGTGCTTTCTGATGTTGTGCCTCTGCCGTTGCATCTTCTTTGATCTGACGGGCTTTGCTTTCTGCATCAGCCACAATCTTCTGATACTGGGCATCCGCATCCTTTCTCGCTGCCTGTAATGTCTTCTTCTTCTCATCCTCGATTCCGGCCAAAGAATCTGCATACTGTGCTTTCATACCATCTGCCTCTGCCTGACGGGCTGCGGCTTCACCAAACTGCTTATCAGCTTCTGCCTGGCGGGCTGCAATGATCTTCTGTACCGGTTTAAAAAGAAAGATCTTCAAAGCTACAAGAAGTACCAGGAGGTTCACAACTGTTAAAATCAAATTTGTTGGATCTACACTAAGCATGTTACCTACCTGCCTTCCTTATTATTTCAACATTACGATAACCATCAAAGCGATAACGAAACCATAAATAGCGGTTGCCTCTGCAAGTGCACAACCAAGGATCAATGTGTTACGGATCTTACTCTCTGCTTCCGGCTGTCTTGCAACTGCCTCTGTTGCTTTACCGGTTGCAATACCGATACCAATACCTGCTCCAAGTGCTCCTAATACGGCAATACCTGCTCCAATTGCGATTAAAGTATTCATAATAAAATCTCCTTTTCTTTCATTTCTTATTCTTTGTGCTATGTATTACTCAATCTCTTCACCAATGTATAATGAGGTTAAGAATACAAATACATATGCTTGAAGTAATCCGTCAAAAATATCAAAATACAGACTAAATACAGTCGGTAAAAAGACCGGAACGATCATTTTTATGAGTTCCATAATAACGAATGAACCTAACACATTACCGAAAAGTCGCATACAAAGCGATAATGGTCTGGTAAACACTTCAAGGATATTAATCGGGGTTACGATTGCGATTGGTTCTGTAAACTTATGTAGCCATTTCTTGACGCCCAAATAATAGATACCTGCGGCCTCAACTAATACAATACTCATTACAGCCAAAGCAATGGTAACATTCAAATCCTTTGTCGGGGATTTGAAGCCAAACAAACCAATGATATTGGAAACGCCAATGTATACTAACACGGTTGTCAGATACGGAACAAAAGCTTTTCCTTTCTCACCTATCATGCCTTCCACGATGCCGGTTAATTTGGTAACGATCAGTTCTGCGACTGCCTGACGTTTACTTATGTGATCGATCTTCATATTTCTGGTAAGGAAAATCGAAAGTAAAATCAGAACTGCCATGATAATCCAGGTTACAACGATTGATTCCTTGATCTCTAAGCCACCAAGTACCGGAATCGTGAACACAGTCTTACATTCGAGTTCTTCCATCAGGTTTTTTGCCAATTCTTCCAAAAAACCATCTCCTTATCCTTTACTTTGTTTCTATCAGAGTTTATAATACTTTACATAAAATGTAAAATATATATTTGAAATGTTTGCTATATCATATTGACATGGAGGGAAGTTTAATGGACATTACCTACGATTATTATCGCATATTCTACTATGTAGCCAAATATAAAAGCTTTACCCGGGCTGCTACAGTTCTTATGAACAATCAGCCTAACATCAGCCGGGCTATGAATAACTTAGAAAAACAATTGGGCTGTACTCTGTTTCTACGTTCTAATCGTGGAATCAGTCTCACACCGGAAGGTAAAAAACTATATAACCATGTGTCTGTTGCTTATCGTCACCTTCAGGCAGCCGAATTGGAATTGTCCGGATCTAATACATTAGAAAGTGGTAATATCACGATCAGTGCGAGTGAAACTGCTCTTCATGGCATCCTGTTAAATGTGCTTCGTGACTTTCACAATGCTTATCCGAACATTCACATTCATATCTTAAGTCATACCACACCGGAAGCGATTCAGACAGTCCGCAATGGTCTGGCAGATTTCTGTGTTGTCACTTCTCCGACGAGAGTCCACCGCCCATTTAGGGAAACAGTTTTAATGGAATTCCACGAAATATTAGTCGGCAGTCTCAAATACGAAGATCTATCCCAAAAGAAAATGCGGCTTCAGGATCTGCAGCAATATCCTATGGTCTGCTTAGGCCGCAATTCCATGACCTACAGTTATTTCTCTGAACAATTTCTAAAGCGTAAATTAGTGCTTGATCCGGAGGTTGAAGTTGCCACCTCGGAGCAGTTAATTCCTATCATCACACACGATCTGGGAATCGGCTTCATCCCGGACTTTCTCTCCCGTGAGCCCCTCAAAGACGGAGTTATCATCGAAATTCCACTGAAAGAAAAACTCCCGCCACGGCAAATTTGTCTGGTAGAGGATTCCGGGCATGCATTAAGCGTTGCCGCTACCAAATTGAAGCATATGCTGGTTGCTGCTCATTCGGTAGACGACATATAAACCACATCATAAAATATCCGCACTCTATGATGGCTATATATAAAGGCAAAAGAACCAGTCTGGCTAATGCACCACCTGGTTCTTTCCATTATTCTTTCCTTTGTACAAATTCTGGTCAGCCTGCCCGATCATCGTCCGTATATTCGTTCCTTCTTCATATGCTGTAACACCTAATGTGACCGTCACAATAAACTTATTATCCTTGTACCATCCTCGCCTTGCTGCAATCTCACGGCGTATCCTCTCTGCCACTCGTACGGCCATCTCTTCGTCGGTCCGGATCAGAATAAGCATCTCTTCGCCACCCCAGCGGCATACCGCATCATTCTCTCTTACATTGCCTGAGATAATATTCGCAATTGCAACTAAGACCTCATCTCCACAATCATGTCCATAAGTATCATTAATCTTCTTAAAATCATCAATATCCGCCATAATCAGGCAAAAGTTCTCTTGTCCTTTATCTGCCGCATACATAGCTCGGTGTAATTCATCATGCATACTTCTTCGATTCAGCAGATGTGTTAAAGGATCAAATCGCGCTATTTCTTCTAACTCTGAATTCTCCTGTTCCAGTTGCTTCTGCATATAACGAATCTCCAATGAGAACAGAATAGAAAAAAGAAACAACATTACGAATGCAACCATTGTATTAAAATAATAGAAATAAGATGCTTCCTTTCCATTACTGCACTGCATTAGTACCGGTGGTACTTTTCGACTTATAGCGAGCATCACCATATAGCAGACGGTAACAATAGTCGAAGTCAATATCGGCATTCCAATATTCCGCAGCCGGTTCTTCATCGTATATGACAGATAAAAAGATACCGGAACCAGTGCAATCGTATAAAACATAAATCCCCAATCCCATCCTAGTAAAATAGACGCTACACAGGAATGAAATAAGATCTCAACCACCGATGATATATATATGAATCCGTATTGCTTCTTTTTCAAACTTACAAAACAATGATACAGATAAAACAATGTTATAAATACATTATACCAACACAGCGACATAATACCACATATAGCAAATGCAACCGTAAAATGAAGATGCACCAACGCTACCCCAAAACAGATCGCTACATATTTGGCATTTGAACTGATTGTACGCATACCGCTGAAGATCTGCCTCACAGTATGATATAATTGTTCCAAATCCTTTCCCCCAATCTGGAAATTATCCTTTATTGTATATTAACATATTAAATATCTTCTCCTAATCATATAGTTCATTGTACTCCTTTTCCCATAATTTCTCAAGAACTTTTTACTGTTCACGTTCTCTTTTCTTTTGTAAAAGCTGCTCCAAATCCAGTGATTCCTTTTTTTGTTCCGTTGGTTTTACCGTTATTTTTACATGTGGTGTTACCTTTTCCTGCTTTCTTTTTCTCTGTACTTTTTTCTTTTCAAATCGATCCCGTACCTTGCTCCCCTGCTTTTGTACCTCACCACCAATCTTCCCTATGCCCTTTCGGAAAAGTGCCGCTATATCAATTGACCATCTTCGTATAATAATATCAAACAGGAAAAAGAACATAGCTATGATCAATATCGGAATGGTAAGAGAAACTTTCTTCCTTACATTGCTTAACTGATCAGTCCAGACAGAATCTTTCAGTGTAAGCATCTTTCCCCCTGCCTGCATTACAAAGTTCTCAAATGCGGCCGCATGATCACTGAATTGATATTCCTGTGAATACTGATTGGCATACGCCGTATTATAAACCTTCGTAATAATATCCCCTGTCTGTTTCCGCATGCTGATACTATACACACCAACCTCTCCGGCATCTATGACTGTCTCATAGGTACCCGGTTTAACCGCCTCCAGTAAAACCTCCTGTGATTGTCCGGCTTCTTTCGTGATAACCGCATGAACCTCGGTATCCGTATCATATTCCGGTGTCTCATATGTAACAGTCACCTGATTTCCTTCTTTATTCAGCTCAAAAGAATCATTTCCCAACTGTGTATCAGCAATCACATACTGAATCAGGTTAGACCATAAAAGCGGATATTGTTCCCATGCGGCAAACTGCCCTGTCCACTCATTATCGGCATCACTATTCCATGCTATTGTCCTTCCTAACCCATACTGCCAGGTTGTAAGAATAGGATCTCCTTCTTCCGACTGTAATATTACATTCGCTGCGGTCTTTGGTGTTGCCGCAACATAACCATATAACGGTGGACATCCTTCGTCCATAATATCCGTCAGAATCTCACTGTCTGCTGTCACAACCGGATAAAACTCCCCATTTACCAAATACGTCTTCGTAGAAAGATACACTTCCTGTGCAAAGATCCGCGGAATGGAATTATTCACATCCGTATAATAGAACCGGCCTCCACAGCTATCTGCTATATGCGATAAAATATCCTGATCTGCATCCTCGCCAACTGCTACGGTGGAGACAGTAATATTATCCTTTGTAACATTCTCTAATAAATCGTCATATCTGTGATATTCATCCTGTCCGTCTGTCAATAAAATGATATGTTTAATCTTTGCGTCACTTTTAGCAATTGCTTTGTATGCCTGCTCCAATGCCGGATAAATACTGGTTCCCCCACCATATCCGATGGCTCGGATTTCATCCTCAATAGTATCTAAGTCCGTTGCCGGTTCAATCGGTACCGCCCAGTTATAGTGGTCATCAAAGGCAAGCACACCTGCCTCATCGGTATTTCTCAACTCCGATATACCTGCAATTGCCGCCTGCTTTGCCAGATCTAATCCCGTCACCGTTCCATTTTCTACTGATGGGGCACACATACTTCCGGACTGATCGATCACTAAAGCCATTGCCATCTTGGGTATCTCCTTTTCTCCCTGTAATTCCATATTCACCGGAAGAACCTCTTCTAATTCTGTACCTTTATAATTGCCTAATGCGTAACTGCTATTGCCCCCGATGCAGATATAACCGCCTGCATAATCCTTGATATAGGCCGGCAGGATCCTAGTAAATTCTGCTCTGAGATCATCATAATATACATTCAGCGTAACGACCGCCTTATATTGATTCAGTTCAGATAAAGAACCCGGTACACCACTTGGAGTAACAAGATCATAATCAATATTCGCTGCCTGCAACACTTTTTCAAATTCTTCTGCCTCGCGATTCGTGCCTTCTACCAATAATATCTTAGGCCGGCTTTCTATTTGTGCAAAAGTAACATAATTGTTATTCACTGTGATCGTGTCCTGTTCCGGCTCTATCACAACCCGATACTGTGCAATACTACCTTCCTCTCCCACATCTTCAAACACAAATTGGTTTGAACCCTTTATAACATGGATCGACTGCTGACCTTTTGCGACTCTGCCTGCATACAAAGAAAGAACCGCATCCGTCTCAACATTCGATACAACCGATACCGTAACGTTATAATGATCTCCCGCATGGATCACCCTAGGCATAGTCAATCCATCTATATATACCTCATCGCTTTGTCCTATGTTATCCGGCATTGTAATGACAGATAATGTAGTTTCATTCTTTTTCAACAAACCGGTACATGTTGTTATATTACCATCATTCTCACTACCATCCGTCAACAACACTACCTGTTTCGCAGCTTCTTCATCAAACATCGAACATGCCGCCCTGACTGCCTTTTCAATATTCGTTGCAGTCGTCACCGGATAGGAATCAAATGCCTGAAATGTCTTTTGTTCTGTCAGAAACTGTTCAACGGCTGTATCTTTTCCAAATGTCACAATTCCTGCAAGGTTATGTTCCGGCATAACGCTGATCATCTTCGTAATATACTCTTCCACCCGATCGAGATTACCTTCCATACTATCCGACACATCTACTAAGAAAATGGTCTCTGCCTTCTTCTGCTTCTTTGATATGGATACGCCTGCAATTGCTAACAAGATCAGACACATCAACAGGCAACGTACCACCAAAAACTGCTTCTTCTTTGACGAATGCGCCTGTAGTGTATACACCACCCACTCTGTCGCAAGCAAAAGCAATACAACAATCAACAAACCATTTCTAAGAACCCGTCCACCGGTTCTTGTACGAACCGCCTGTCCTTCTATGACCGTATCTTTCATTGCATCCACATTGGATTCACTTGCAACCGGAAAATTATCAATTATCGTTGTATCTGTCCGATTCATTTGCAGCAATTCTTCTGTCAACTGTGTCATAAAAATTGGGAACTCTGTCTTAAGTGCAACATCTGTATTATGAATATCGAACCCGAATACACCGATATTTCTCTCCTCACATGTTCCATAATAGCCTGCTGCTTTCCCATCCGCCGTCTGAATAACCGGAATTCCCCAATCCGGCATTGAATAGGTCATTGTCTTCGTAATCGCAAAAGAAACATCCGTCACATAATCTGTGACCGGACTTTCGACAAAAGAAAGCCATAGATCGGTCTGTTCCGCACCTTGACTATCTCCTCCAAATTCTTCCGGTACATCCGAATGAGAAAACAATAATGCAGCATTTTGAGGGATCATGTCCCAGTCCATATCTTCCGGAATCTCTATTCCATCAAATACATACAGATCGTACGTTTCTTCTGCTGACCAGACGGCAGACATCGAATCCGTCTTATAGACCGTTACCGAATCACCTAATGCAAGTGCCTTTTCCAGGAACACATTTCCCTCAGAGATCAACAATACCTTATGCTCTGTATTTCCGACAACTAAAATGCTCTGTTCATTATCTGCCACCAGACTATCCTTGTCACTGATCGATGCTTTTAACACAACACTTCCGTCCACCGGTATCTGCTGTGTATCAAAATATACTGTTTCACTGCTATTGGCATCTACCGTAACGGAATACACCTGTAACAACGTATCATTCGCATATAAACTTATATCCTGCGTTACTACTCGTTCCGTATCATTCGACACCTTACATAAGGCTGAAACTCCGTCCTCCTCGATTGTATAGTTTACATAATCTAACGAACAGTTTTCCCCCTTTTGATAAACAGATTCCACGGTAACTGCCGCTTTGGAATCTTTCCTGTTCCAATCCTCTACGTTAAATTGTGTATCTGTATACGCATATATTTCTACCGTATCCATGTCAGAGATCAAAGAATGTATCAAACTGTCGGCGTTCTCTAACGTACCGGTTTCATTCGTTACCTCCACCGACCGGATTCGTTTCTTTGCTGTTGCCTTATCAGTTCCCTGATAGATCATCTCCGCTTCTGTGCCACATGACAACACCGTCACACGACTGTCTTCGTTCAATCCGTCCACAAGACGCACGGCCTTCTTCTTCGCACAATCCAGCCGGCTCATATTCTCGTCATACTGATATTGCATACTGGCGCTATGATCAAGTACTATCACTACCTGTTCGGCACCTTTACCGGCATTGCGAATGGCAGGTGCCATCAATGCAATAATGAGAAGAAGCAATATTCCAATCTGCAGATACATTAACAGATTATGTCGGAACCGTTCAAATGGCGTTCTCGCTTCCAGATTCCGGTATACTTCCTGCCACAACAAAATAGACGAAAACGTCTGATCTTTCGCCTTCTGTTTCAATATATATAACACAATAACGATCGGCACCAGCACAAGAAATGCAAGAGGCCATATATTCTGAACCGTCATCTAGAACCTCCTAAATTACTCCTATTTTCCGGTTAATACCCCGGAAAAACTTTGTAGCATAACCTTCGTAAGCGATGCATCTGCCGGCACACATATATACACTGCACCATAATGCCTTGCCATATTCTCTAATTCCTTACGAAAGGTTCCGAGCCGTTCCTGATACTTAGAAATGGCTGCATTGGATAACGTGATCTTAACTTTCTCTCCCGACTCTATATCTTTAAGGTTCAACGTCCCCTCATATTGTACTTCTAATTCCTCTCTCGCTAAGACCTGTACCAGACAGACCGTCTGTTTCCGATAAGCAAGATAACGAATGGCATCTTCGATTCCCGCTGCATCTAAGAAATCACTGATTATAAACGACACCCCACCAATGGATAAGGGACATTTCCGGATTGCTGTACTTAACGTCGTCCTGCCCTGAAAAGAACTTGCACCCAGCTCTTCTAACACATGCGGAAATGCAGCCTTTCCCACCATTCCCTTTCCTGTACGAACGGAACGATCACCTAACTGACACACATATACACGATCTAGATTATTCAGGACAATATAAGAAAGAGCCGCCGCAATCTGTAATGCCATATAGGATTTTTGCGGCGAGCCAAATGCCATTGAACCACTCGTATCCACAAATATATGAAAGATGCCTTCCTGTTCCTCCCGAAATTGCTTAATGTAGAGCTTATCCGTCCTTCCATATGCATTCCAGTCAATCCTACGGATATCATCGCCCGGAATGTACTCTCTGTAATCCGAAAACTCCACAGACGAACCTTTGGCATTGGATTTGCGTGCACCACTCATTCCCTGTGATATGTGCATATTCAGATTCCATTGAAGTGTATTCAGTTTTTGAAAGAATTCCGAATCAAATACCCTGTTGTTCATCTGCCTTCTCCTCTATACCGTCTGTATTGTACCTATAATATCCCGTATCACCATATCTGCATGAACTCCATCCGATACCGCCTCAAAATTCAATGCTAACCGATGCCTCAATGCCGGATATGCCACAAAACGAATATCGTCAAATGACACATTATACCGTCCCTCTAAAAATGCTCTTGCTTTTGCCGTCTTTACCATTGCCTGTGCTCCACGCGGACTAGCTCCATTTGCAATATATTTTTTTGTGATCTCCGGTGCATCCTCTGTCTCCGGATGTGTTGCCATAACAATTGACAACGCATAATCCATTACCGCATCTGCAACCGGCATATCCCGGATGATACGCCGGATATTGACAATCTCCTCCCCATTCAACTGGGACTGTAACTGAATCCTATGATTCGTTACCGTCAGATCTAAGATTGCCTTCAGTTCTTCTTTCTTAGGAAATTCCACTAATACTTTCAGCAGAAAACGATCCAACTGTGCCTCCGGCAAAGGATACGTGCCTTCATTCTCGATCGGGTTCTGTGTTGCTAATACCATAAATGGTATAGGAAGCTCATATGTTGTCTTGCCTACCGTCACCGTCTTTTCCTGCATTGCCTCTAATAATGCAGACTGCGTCTTAGGCGTTGCACGGTTAATCTCATCCGCTAATACAATATTAGAAAATATCGGCCCCGGTTCAAACCGGAAGACATTATTTCCTTCTTCTTTGATAATCAGATTCGTACCGGTCACATCCGATGGCATCAGATCCGGTGTGAATTGGATTCTTGAAAACTGCATAGCAAGCACATTGGAAATTACCTTAACCAGCTCTGTCTTGCCAAGTCCGGGAACACCTTCTAACAAAACATTTCCGTCTGCTAAAATGGCAAGCAGAACCTGCCGGATCACCTCCTGCTGCCCTATGATTCCCCTTCCAATCTCTTCCTCACACGCCCGAACCCGTTCTATCATATCCTGTATTTCAACTGCATCCATATCTCATCCCCACTTTCTCTTAATTCAAGCCATCAAAATAGTTCCGTATCTGTTTTTTTAATTTGGCCGGATAACTTGCTCCATCCACCTGCTTATATGCTTTCTGCTTATATTCGGCTGATACTTTACTATAATCAACCTTATTGCCTGCTACTGCATTTGCCTGATCTGCTTTGGATTTCTGCATCTGCCCGCTGTCATCCACCTTACCGGTCAGATTGTCGTCCTCTCCAAGCGTTCCTTCCGGAATTGTGACCGTGTCTGTCGTCTTCCTGCTTCCTTCTTGTCCCATATCACTTCCACGATTCCATCCGCTTCCACTCTGATTGCCGCCATTACTTCCTGTGCCATTATTGTTTCTTCCTTGCGAATTACCATTTGCCGAATTGCCGTTTCCTGTCCGTGATTCTGAATTCGAATCCTTTTGCATTCTTGTACCGGAATTACTCTCTCTATTATCCGGTGACTTTGCATTCTTCTGTGTAAGTCTGCTTGCACGATCTGTATTCTGCAACGACCGGGTAAGTGTTGCATTCGCTTTTACATAATCCGTCTCGGAATAATCCGATTGTTTATACTCTTCAATCTGTGTTTCTAATTCTTCTAAACCATTGGTCTGCGCATATTCTTTTACCTTATCATATGCCAGTTTTTGTTCTTTCCCCTTTCCGTCCTTTGCCTGCGTCATTGCCTGCTTTGCATCCCGTGCCAGTTTCTTTTTCTGTTCTTCCTGTTCCCGTTCTATCTGTTTTGCCTGTTTTTGCAATGCCTTACGCAACTTCGTATCCGTAGTCTGTTCTGCTGTCTGCTGCATTTTCTTAAGATAGCGCTCCTTCACCTGCTGCAATTCCTTAGCAGATTCCACTTTGGCAAGCTCCTTTTTCGTCTGTTCTAACTGATTCTGCACTTTCGCTATCTCCGTCTCTGATACAGATTCCTTGTTTGTAAGCTGCCTTTCTACTTTTTCAACTTTTGCTGTTTCCTTCTTTACTTCAACCTGCACTGCATGATGTTCTCTTGCATACTGTCTTGACGGAGAATCTAACAGATTGCCTCCCGCTAGCAACACAGCTAATAACAATAATACAATCACTCTCTGAACCGATATCTTAAATGGAAACAATTTCGCAACCGATAGATTTGCAATCACTGCAACTGCATCCTGTTTTTGCAGCATACTGAATGGATCTTCTTTTCCACGCAGACCAAATGCTGTTGTAATCTTTTCCTGATATCCTTTATCATCTGCCCGTAATGCTGCTTGCTCCAAAGTTGGTACTCGATGGATTCCTAACCCAATTCCAACAAACACTGCACTTCCTAACACAATGCTCTCCACATAAACTGCATAATAAAATGGGACAAAAAGAGAAAAAAAGGAGATACCACAAGCTAACACCAGCCCAATACAAGCTACATCACACAAAGTTCTCCGAACAACCTGTCCGCCTATCCTTCTTCGTACTTTATGAACAAACTTCCATATGATCTGATCTGCCATCTGCATCTCCTACTTTCTATCTACTTTCGATTCCTTGTAACCGATATATTTCTTGCTGCTAATTTCAAGAATACAAAAGAAATAATCATATTGATCACGATAGAACATGGAATCCACCATCTGCTGATTGCAAGGATAATCGACGATTTGGTTCCCATTTCTTCCAGCAGACGATCAATACCTGTTCCCATCATAACGCGCATCATAAAATCCACAATCGGCGAATACGGATTCAGCATCATAATAAATGCTACTGCACCCGGACCTGTATATGTCACGCCTTTGGCGTCACACATTGCCGACTGGGTTGCTATAACTGCATATAGAATCACGGTTGTTACAATAATGATTCCTACTCCGATTGCAATCGTGAGAATCGTAGATACCACGGATTTCTTTACCACGCTGGAACAGAATACCCCAACGCTTCCAACATAGATACCTAAATACAACAACATTCCAAACAATCCAAGCAGTGCCCACCAGCTCATGCCACCTAATACAAAGGCAATTGCCATAACCGGAATACTTGTAATCATATACATCATAACAACCGACATTGCCGAACCTAATTTCCCAACCGCAATCGAAAGTGTTGTAACCGGAGTGGTTAACATAACATCTAACGTCTGTCGTTCTCTCTCTCCTGATATCGAACCGGATGTAATAATGGGAACAATCAAACTGACTAATCCACACTCAATACAGCCTAAGATCGGAAATAACCAGATAAGATTTTCGTATTGATAACCACTTGTCGCTGCTGACATGTTCGTAATCGATAACATGATCAACACAACGATTATTAAAAAAGCGTTGATTCCCATAATTGCCCAGGACATCTTCATGCTTCGTGAACCCACTACAAGTTCTTTCTTCCATATAGGGTTCATATGCAATCTTTTATGCATTTTCCTCTCCTCCTGTTATCTCTAAGAACAAGGATTCTAAATTCTCCTTCTCCCGATAATAATGGCTGACCATGATATGATGATCAAAAAGCTTATTTAACAATCTTGCCGCTTCGAGATCATCTCCCCTGAAATGGATCAACACTTCATCATCCGTAAATGATACTTTCTCTACAAAAGGCTGCTCTTTCAGTACCGTTGCAACATATTGATCAAGAGGCTCTTCTGTCTCTGCATACACCACCTTCATATGAATCGGCTGGTTACCCTGGGATGCATCTATGATCTCGTCCACTTTTCCACTTGTCACTAATCTGCCATGTTCCATAATTCCAACACTGGTACATAATTCAGACAGTTCCGGAAGAATATGGGAACTGATCAGGATTGTCTTCCCCATAGAACGCAGATTCTTAAGAACTTCTTTCATCTCAAAACGTGCCCGCGGATCCAGTCCTGAATTCGGTTCATCTAACACTAACAGATCCGGATTATGGATCAATGCTCTTGCCACACACAGCCGTTGTTTCATTCCTCTGGATAAGGCATCCACAAAAGCATCTTTCTTATCGGATAAGTTGACAAGTTCCAATAACCCTTCTGATATATCAGCAATCTCCCGGCGTTCCATTCCATACATGGAACCATAAAATTCCATATACTCCATAACTTTCAGATTGTCATACACACCAAAGAAATCCGGAACATATCCTACTTTACGCTTGATGTCATCCGGCTGCCTGATCGCATCAATTCCATCCACTATAACAGAACCACCTGTTGCCTTGAGCAATCCACACACAATCCGCATCGTTGTTGTCTTACCTGCACCATTAGGTCCCACAAATCCATAAATTTCTCCCTTATCAATGTGCAGGTTCAAATGATCTAATGCCAAAAACTTACCATATTGTTTTGTTAAATTCTCAATTGTCAGCATTTATTCATCCCCCCTTGCACAAATTCTAGGCAGATATCCCTGCTCATCCCGACTGTCATCCCGATCATACCGCAGCCTGATCGTATTATTCACAACGTATTTGCTTAATTCATCTCCTGCTATCACATCGGAATCTTTGAAAATCTGCTCATAATCATCAGTAGCAGGATTATAGGCATACACATCAGCATATATTCCATAAGTAATATCACTATTCTTGGAACGCAGTTCTAATCTGGTAATTCCCGGATAACCGGTAAAGGAATATGTTATTTGGATCGAATTGTTATACATTGTCCGATCACCTGTATCGTAATCGCCATCTACCTGTGTGATCATCGGATCGAGACTTTGATAATAAGCACCCTTCACATCTGTATATTCCGCTTCATACGCAGTATATACAATTCCTACACCGGCAGACTTAACTTTGCCTTCCTCTACATAATCCGGCTGATATCCATCAATCTTTGCCCAGATAATACCTTTTCCATATTCCGATACATGCATGTAATAAGTCTCCATCATGGAGTCAATCTGATTATACCGGTATGCTTTCCGATCTCCGGTTCCACCTGTATATAACTGATTAAATGTTCCATAACCGGTTGTTGTTTTCAGGTTCGTCGGATCAATCTCTACCATCTGTCCCGCTTTCAGGTCTCCTGCCAGATAGATATGGTTCTCAAAAGTTACCACAACCCCTTCCAGATCATAATCGGTCTGATTCGTGACACTTCCACTGAATCCACTCGTTGTACAGTTAAGATCATAAGCAATGGTTCCCATCTTATTCTGTTCCGAACTTATTGCTACAAATGAATTGTCATGAAACGTTTCCCGATTACGAAAAGTAAACTGTCTGCCTTTTGCCGTGTCCTTAATCATATAGCTATAAGTTCCATCCTCCGCAGCAGAGGAAGCAACCGACATCGCAGAATCATAAGAATACGAATCCGTATCATAACTGATATTCCGATACTTCTGATTCAGCACTAATGTATAATCTCTCACCCTCGGACAGGTCACATTGGTATATATGCGTTCTGTCTGCCAGTCAGGATCAAGAGATATAAGTGAAACTGTATCTACAAGCGGAACATTGACCCGGTACATCAGGCTTGTCAGATAGATAATCCCTGTAAACAGTACTGAAACAACCGGTACGGCAATCCATATCTTCTCACGTTGTTTACATGCTTTCAATATCAGATAAAGAACCGGTCCCACCAACACAACATAAGCAAACAGAATGATTCCATACAGCCATCCACTCGGTTTCTTACTGTCATCCGTCATCTTTGCAATCCGATATGCATCATAAGAACCATTATCATAGTAACTGCCATTCATCACATCTGCCGTATACATATTCTGTGCTGTATGCAATAATAAATCTGCCACTGTTTCACTCATGCGATCTGATACAAATGGTTCCATTCCGAGATCGTATGCCAACATAATAACCCTGCCGCGACCAATTTCCTTGTAATAAGCGGTTCCATCTTCTGAATAGCCTAATAATTCCTGACTATCTTCCAAAGACAGTGCAACACAGTCCACATCTTTCATAGTTATCTCCTGTCCTTGTGCAAACCAGCTTAGTGTCTTCTTATCCACCGTACCAAATGTACCGGTCAGAAATCCATCATTAAAGCAATGCAATACATTCTGATAATTACTTCCGGTTCCAATGATCAGAATACCACCATTCCTCACCCATGACTGCAATGCCTCATACTGTTTCTCTGATAACTGTGCTGTATCATAATGATCGATCACAAGATATCCTAATACATTCAAAACGTCGCTGTTGTCCGGCATATCCTCTGTATGCAGTTCCAAAACATGAGATGTTAATTCATATGGGCCCATGGAAACAGTTAACCCATCCATGTAATGGAATGCCGTATAATCATCACTTAAGATTCCGATCATGGCATTCACTCCTGCATCCGCTAATGTAATTGCATCCCTCTCACTATATATAATCTTCCCGTCTGTATTCACAAGCTGTATGCAATACTGTCCGTTATATCCTGCATTTGCCAACACAAAAGATACACTCTTCGTTTCATTTCCTGCTACTGTAATATCCTTTGCCAGGGCAACACCCACCGTACTGTCGTTGTTCATCGGCACCACCCGTACCTCACCCTCATAATTCTCTTTTGACTGTACTTCAACTTTAATCTGTATCGGTTTCCCACATGCTGCATACTGATTCAGACCTAATTCCACAGTAACCGAAAAATTATCGTTCTTCTTAATGATCTTCTTTGAACCCGCCGCCTCACATGTCGTTCCAACAGTCAGCACACTGAACATCATCCACAGCATACATAATATTATCTTACCATATCGCTTCATCTGTTCCTCGTTCCTTTCTCTCACTCTCCCTTACTCTTAGCAAGTGACTTGCTTCCATTGTAGCATATATTTCCTTATATAATTCTTAGGTTTTTCTTAAAAAATTTCTTAACGCTTATATGTACCTTTTCTCACAAATGCATGTTTTCCGGCCTTCTTCATCATCTCATCATACTGTTCATACATATCCTGTACACTATTCTCCAATAAGAAATAATGCTTAATATACGGCACCATCAACACCATGAGCATGAGAAACAATAACAGCAACGGTATAGAAAAATGACCATATGTATATAAGAACACCATGACTGCAAGAATTGCAAACGTTACGGTTACTACCAGATGGATAAACCTCTCATGTGCAAAAAATGCGATCTGTACCAGATGTTTCTTCATCTCCTCTTCCCAATCCACCTGTGCATCTTCATCCTCCAAAAGACCATTGATATACGCCAAATACTGTCTGATTCGATCTGCCATACTACATCCTTCCTTTCCTCTCATTCTGAACATATCTCATATTGTTATTGCATTCGCCAAGTGTTTCCAGCCCGGTTCATTACTTTTATTGTACCACAATACAATCTCTGACACCAACCTTAACCTGGCAGTATCTTCATCCGTTAGAGTTCACACCCGAAACTAACCCTCAGAAAATATCTTTTATTTTTTATATGACAACAAACATAACAAATTCCATACAATATAATAATAACAGACCGGGTGTCATGACATGACAAATAATAAGATCAGTCCGGAACTTACCATGGCATTGGAAATTCCGGAAGCAGAACGCGAAAAAAGTCTGAATCTCAATGTCGGATACAACAAACTATTTACAGAGTGGGAATTGATCGTCCGTTATACCGGTAGTCTTTCACAGATACAGAAAGATCTCAATATCTCCATAGAAGAATTACTAGGTGGATATGCCATCATCCGCATTCCTCAATATCTAATCGGTACACTATCTGATTACCGGGAGATTGATTATATCGAAAAGCCCAAATCTCTCCTGTTAGAAGAAATGGAGGGAATCGCAGCATCATGTGTAAATACGGTGCAGCAACCACCTTATAGCTTAGACGGAACCGGAGTTATTGTAGCATGCTTAGATTCCGGAATTGATATTTATCATCCTGACTTTCAAAATGCAGATGGAACAACACGTATTCTTACCCTCTGGGACCAAACCATCCCCGGCAATCCACCAGAAGGCTTTCGTACCGGTAGTGTCTATACCTCTGATACGATCAATGAAGCTCTTGCACTTGGAAAGAGTCAGGGTGGAGATGCTCTTCTTCCCAGTTTTGATGTCACCGGACACGGAACCGCTATCTGTGGCATTTTGGCCGGAAACGGCCGTGCATCTGAAGAACGTATTGCCGGTGTAGCACCGGGTGCGGATATTCTTGTTGTCAAACTGGGGAATCCCGATAACCGGGGTTTCCCGCGTACAACCCAGCTTATGTCTGCCATTGATTATGCATTACGCTATGCTATATCTGTCCGAAAACCGATTGCGATCAACATCAGTTTTGGCAATAACTATGGCAATCACAACGGAGATTCCATATTAGAACAATATATGGATACCGTTTCCAGCCTTTATCAAAATGTAATTGTAACCGCAACAGGAAACGACGGTGTCAGTGCCAGACATGCATCCGGCACATTATCCCATAACCATTCAGAAACCATTGAACTCTATGCCGCTGACTACCTGACTTCCTTTAATCTGCAGATCTGGAAATATTATTTAGATGATTTTACAATTCAGATCGAAACCCCAACCGGTATCCGCATCGGACCACTCTCTCCTTACTCCAGAATTCAGAATTACAATCTACCGGAGGATATTCTCTCCATCTACTACAGTGAACCGACTCCCTACAATCCCCAACAGGAAATCTATCTCTCCTGGATTCCCGTCAATAACTATATAACATCCGGTATCTGGCGTATTCAACTTCATCCCGGAAAGACAGTCTCCGGTCATTATGATATGTGGCTGCCGGTTACCGGAAGCACTTCCTCTGAAGTTTCTTTCCTAAAGCCTGACTTGTATAACACCTTAGTGATTCCCTCTACTGCCCGGAATGTAATCTCTGTTGCAGCCTATAATTCGATCAACCAGACATATGCAAACTTCTCCGGCAGAGGTACCTTGTATGATCTCAAGACACATCTTACGGATTACAAACCCGATATGGCCGCCCCGGGCGTCCATATCAATACTTGTTCCGTCGGTGGAGGGTATCATTCTGTTTCCGGCACTTCTTTCGCCGCACCGTTTGTAACCGGGGCAGCCGCACTACTCATGCAGTATGGCATTGTCAACGGAAACGATCCGTATCTGTACGGTGAAAAGATCCGGGCATCCCTGATACGCGGTGCCAGAAAGCTTCCTTTCCAGCAGCAGACACCTTCCCCTCTCGTTGGATGGGGTGCCTTGTGTGTAGCAAACAGTCTTTCTTAATTACCATGCTGCTCCTTTACATTTCTCTCTTCTAAATGCTATACTAAAAGAAAAACGAGGAGATCATACATATGAAAAGCTTACACACAAAACACATCGTTATCCTGTCTGCCTGTACGATCGTACTTGGCATCTTTTTGGGATGTCCATTTCTATCTCAGGCTGCATCCCATGACATTACCGTTAAAAATGGTGATCAGCTAAACATTCCTCTCTATACGGGAGATAACGGAACGATCACTACAGACCGCACAACGATCACCATTCCGGAATCTGTCATTACACCGGATCCATCCACAGAAACTACGAAACCGGATGATGCAGCTTCTCTGCCTTCCCAGCCGGATTCCTCAAACAAAAATCCGGAAAATTCTGCACCAGACAAGGGCAATGCATCCGATACTTCAGGCAATCCACCTGCCGTTCCAGATACTTCTGAAACGATTCCTGACAATCCTGTCATAGTGGATCCGAAGAAAAAAGAAGAAGCCATACAGGCATATCTTGATTCCTTGCATTTTATATATAATGCATCCTCCGATTCTTCTGTCCTGTCCTTTGACACACAGACTCATCAATTTCAGGCTCTCAAGCCCGGAACTGCCAGCATCACCATCCAGGCCTTTGAACCGGAAGATCTATGGAATCAGTATCCTGTCTTCACAGCCACGATCACATTTTCTATCAGTGTGGATATGACAAATGTTACACTAACACAGAATGCTTTAACTGCATACTTAAGTCCTATGTATACCTACGGAAAGAAGAAACCTTATTACAGTAGCAGTACTGCCGAATTCCAGATCGGTATCAACAGCAGCTATGTATTCAACCCGGACACAGATTACTCCTTTGATTACTCCGATTACTATGACCCATACTATGATGATTATTATCCATCTACCCCGAATACATCCGACCTGCTCTCCTATAGTTATACAGAATCGGACAAAGTGCAGATCAATATCACACTGGCCAAAAATGTACTATATATCCGTGCCAATCTAACCGGAACAAATGTGAGACCAACAACTTCCATTATCACCCTGACATTAAGCGGCAAGACCTTTACCATCCCACTTACGTTATCTCCTCTTACCATCTCAAACCAATCCCTTTTATTGGTCAAAGGTAAGAAAAAGGCATTAAAAGTAACCGGAACAACCGAAGCCATTCAATGGACTTCTACCAATTCCAAAATTGCCACCGTCAATTCCAAAGGCGTGATCAAAGGCAGGAAGATCGGTAATTGTGTCATCATTGGTAAAATTGGCAATTCTTATGTAGGCTGTGCCGTCAGTGTAACAACCGCGCAGCTTAAGAAAGTCGCCACCTATGCCAATTACATGGGAACCCACTGGACCTACAGCCAGGCAAAGCGTACCCAGACTGGATATTATGACTGCAGTGCATTGGTATGGAAAGCCTATAAGAAATACTCCCGCGTTAATTTCGGCTCTGCTGGTTATCCGGGCGTTGCCTTAAGCGAAGCAAAATGGTGTAATGCTCACCACAAGATGTTAAAAGGCGGATACCGATACCGGAAAATATATAAAATGCAATATAATCCCGGGGATCTCGTCTTCAAATCAACGAATATGAAGAAAAAATACGCAGATATTTACCATGTGGAAATGATCACCGGCTATTATTGTTACGGTGTTTCCTCTACCGGTTCCCCATATATCGACCTGACATGGGGTGCCCGCGGTACCGGTTACGGTGCTGAAGAAGGTTCACTCCTTGGAAGACCAATGAAATAACACTAAACTAACAAAAACAATGGCTGTTGTAAGAGTAACATCGCACTTTTACAACAGCCATTCTCTATTCTTTATAAAGGTCTTTCAAAATACTTGATGCATCCATATTCTGATAACCATCCGGATCAGATAATATGATATCTTCTCCTACCGTTTTCCATCGCATCTGTGCATAATGTGTCAGATAGGAAGTACCTCTGCCCACATTCGGATACCGACGATACCAACTCCTATAATACTTCTTCATATAATGTTGCGCTAACTGATATGCTTCACTCTTAACCTTGCCCTCCGGGGTAGCCGTTCCACTGATCTGCACTCCCGCCGGGGACGAATGCAGCAACACGACACTTCCATCCTTACACTGTCCAATAACAATATAGACATGACCACAGCACGAACATGTCGAACTCATAACATCTCCTGCACGATAATCTGTAACCTTCTGACGTTCTACATACGTTCCCCATCCCATATCTGCAAACTTCTCTGCCTGCTTCGAGGCTGCATACACATATCCTTTGCGGTTATCTTCTACATTACGGATATTATAGACACACCATCCAACATACCCAGAGCAATCTAATCCATTATGAATCTGGTAACGGTAATCCCGGTAATTGTATCTTGCCTTCTTATTCTTAGCAAACTTTCTCCAACGCGGACAGGTACCGATCTGTCTGGTCTCTTTTCCTGCTCCGGTATCTGCCCGGTTCCATCCACCGCCCCATACATACATGGTACTTCCCATCGGAGCCAGTGCTGTCAGCAGAAAATTCCGGATCGTTGACTGTCCCTGTATGGGAACAGTCGTAGACACTGTCTTGCTGTTTGCCCCATAAATCCTGTGCCCTGTCTGATCCAAAGCATATGCCCGTACATAATAATAGTATGTTCTTCCCTTGTCGCACTTCGTCCGGATGCATTTCGTTACCTTTACATCCTCCACAACCGAATAGTCTGTTCGATCAGATTGCCATACTCCCTCATAGACCTCATAGCCCTGTGCTCCCGCCACAGGTTCCCATGATACTGCAATCTGATCATATACAGCAGTTGACATAACGCCATCCGGTCGTTTGAGTGATGATCCACTTGCTTTGCAATATAATACATGAATATTTACCATACTACAAAGTATTCCAATCATTAACATAAAATGACAAATCTGCCATTTTTTATCTCGATTATTCATCTATTTTTAATCCGGCCAGCAAAGATCCAAATGGATTATTCGGTATCTCCTCACACTGATAATCAAAGTCTTCAATGACATCTGTCACAACATCCGAGGTATTCGTCTCCACATCCCGGATGCTTAAGCTGATCTTACCATCCTTAACTTCTAATACCTTAACTTTCACTTTCTGTCCAACCGTCAGCACCTCCGATGGTTTCTTGATCCTTTTCATACAGATCTTAGAGATATGCACAAGTCCGGTCAAACCGTTATCCATCTGTACAAAAGCACCATATGGCATCAGCGATTCTACGGTGCCTTCAAAGATCGAACCCGGCACGATCATTGCCATCTTCTCCCTGTCATGTTCTGCCTCCTTCTCCTTCAATACTGCTTTTGCGGAAAGCACTAACTTTCCTTTTGCAGCATCCGCAGTGATCACTTTTGCTTCTACTGTCTTTCCAACGTATTCTTCGGTATTCTCCACAAATGTGAGGGCTAACTGAGATGCCGGAATAAATGCACGTATTCCCTCTAAATAAGCAATAACACCTGCATTTACACTTTCTTTGATCTTAACCGTAACAACTGTTTCCTCTTCCAACATCTTAGTAAGGGTATCCCATGCCGACGCTTCATTGGCCTCCTTCATAGAAAGTTTTACATTTCCCCTTCCATCATCGGTCTCAATGACAACTGCTTCTACACTCTCTCCAATCTTCAGATCTTTCATTGCCGAAAAATCCGGATCATCTGATAATTCCGTAAGCGGAATAACACCCGGTGCATAATATCCCAGATCTAATGTCACTTCATCATCATTAATATCTACGATCATTCCACGAATAACTTCACCCTCTTTGATCACGCGAAATGAATTCGTCAGTTCCTGTTCATAGTCTTTCATTGATTCCATATTCTCTGTCCTCCTATTCCGGCACATCTTATGTATCCTGCTATTCGCAAACCACTGATTACTGTGCTGACTTCTATCATAGCAAAGATATATTTTTCCTGCAATCCTTTTTGTCACACCTGTATGTTACCTGCATATTATAACAGTGTAAAGATATTTGGAGGAATTCCTTATGGGTGACTTATCTGCAACAGGATGCTGCGGTGGCGGCGGATTTGGCGGTAACAACTGCTGCTGGATCATTATTTTACTTCTTCTTTGTGGTAACTGCGGTGGCGACTGTGGTTTCGGCGGTAGCGACGGATGTGGTTTCGGCGGTGGTAACTGCTGCTGGATCATCATCCTGCTCCTTCTTTGCAGCTGCTGTGGCAACGGTTCTAACAATTCCGGCTGTGGCTGCGGATGCTAGTATTCTCTAATCAGAGAAAACGCTGCCACCACTAGTTCATATTTTGTTTCAAGGCAGCAAAAGGGCTATCATACAATGTACGATAGCCCTTATCTTTGACCTTATACCGGAGAATTGGTATGCTTCTTCTCCACCAAAACTGCCGCCGGTTTTCCCGTAAGCCGGATTAGATCCTGATATAGGATCTGTCTCGTCTGTTCCGGGACAATCTCAGCGTCAACAAAATGTCTGTCCAAAACCATATCACTATTCATATATCGTTTCTGATACTCCGCTAACTGTTCTTTCAGAAACTCTTTTTTCTCTATTCCTTCTAACTTTGCAAGCTGACTGTGGCTGATCACTGCGACTGCTCCTTCTGCCTTCATAACTGCCACTTCCACGTCCGGCCATACATAAGACCGGTCCGCTCCTAACTGCTTGCATCCTAAGAATATATACGGACCGCCATAAGCCTTACGCAGAATAACAGTCAATTTAATTGTCGTTGCGTTCGCATATGCATGGATCATTTTGGCTCCATGACGAATCAGCCCTTTATATTCCTGTTCCGCTTCCATAACAAATCCGGTAGAATCCGCAAATGTCAGGATTGGAATATTATAACAGTCACAATACTGTACAAATCTTGTCGCTTTATCTGCACTATCCACATCGATCGAACCATTCTGATAAAGAGTCTGGCTTGCCACTATACCTACTGTAATACCCCCTAATTTGCCAAATCCCACTACAATATTCTTTGCAAATTCTTTGTGTACTTCTAACAATGTATCTTCATCTAATATCTCTTCTAAGACAGGTCTCACATCATAGCCTTCCTGCTTATCCTTCGGAAGCAGCAACCGGATATCCGAAAGATCTTTCTCATGATATGTGTCTGTCCGATATCCCCGCTCCTTGGAATAGCATGGCGGAAGCATATCAATCAGCTTACGAACCTGTGCATAACACTCCCTCTCCGTATTCATACGAAAATGTGCTACACCACTAACTGCAGAATGAATCGAAGCCCCTCCTAATTCTTCGATCAGATAGTCTGTTCCTTGTACCTCATTGATGACTTTGGCTCCTGTTACAAACAGATTACTGATCTTTTCGATCGTAAACACAAAATCAGTCAGTCCCGGTGAATACACAGCACCTCCCGCACAGGTTCCGGCAATAATCGCAATCTGTGGGATTGCACCTGATGCCATAGTATTCATACGGAACAATTCTCCACAACCGGCAACTGATGCAGCGCCTTCCTGTATTCTCGCACCTCCACCATCATAAATTCCAATGATCGGCTTTCTCTGTATAATTGCCTCTTTGATAATTGCTATGATCTGCTGACTATGCTGATACCCGAATGTCCCGCCCATATGCGTAAAATCCTGTCCATAAAAATACACTCTCTGTCCATATATATTACCATAACCGGTAATCACACCATCATATCCAGTATACTTATCCTCCGGATAATATTCCACAAAACTCTCCGGATCAAACAGCAGCCGGATTCTCTCCACGATGTGTAACTTATCCCTCTTATGCTGCTTGCCGATACTATATGGATTCACCTGTTCTAAATACATATTTCCTCCTATCGGGAAGACCTTCCCTGCTCCTCATTTTTTGATCTTTGCATCATATTCTAGCATACCCACTATCGAAAAGAAACTTCTTTTTTCCCCGTATATCATTATAATTGGGGATTTCTTTTTTCCTATATTTATAGTAAAATATAGGTATATTTGTTTGAGAAAGAAGAGGATCGCAAAATGTCAACAATCAGACCGATTCAGTCTATAGATACTTATACATATCCGACTAATTCCGCACAGGATACTACCGGAGCCGCATTCGAACAGGTTCTGCAACAAGAAACCATTGTCTATGCCGAAACAGCCGATGACACTACTTTCATGAATCCGCAGGGCTCTCTTACCGTAACTCCGGCAACCATTGTCTCCGGTACAGCAACCGTTTTTCCGGATTCCTCTGCAACAACTCCTTCAGAGTTAGAACCCATCTTTGATCAAGCTGCCAGACAGTACGGAATCAGTAAGGATCTTCTGATGGCTGTTGCAAAAGCAGAATCCAATTATAACCCTTCCGCTGTATCCGGTGCAGGGGCGATTGGTATCATGCAGCTTATGCCTGACACTGCGAATAACCTTGGTGTCAGCAACCCTTATGATGCAACGGAGAATATTATGGGGGGTGCCAGATATCTGTCCCAATTACTTACTCAATATAACGGAGATGCCTCCCTTGCATTAGCCGCATATAATGCCGGTTCCGGCAATGTAGCCAAATACGGAGGAATCCCCCCTTTCAAAGAAACTCAGAATTATGTCAGTAAAGTATTAGCAGATGCAGGAATGACATCGGCACCGTCTTCAACTGCTGCCACAATCTACGCAGTTGCCGCAACCAGTGCTACCTCTACACTCTAATACCCGGAATCTATTACATCGTATTTACAGAAAGGATACCCTATGATCCAGATTGATAATGTCACCAAAACCTACAACAACTCTGTCCGGGCTGTTGACCGGTTGAATCTCACGGTTAACAACGGCGAGATCGTTGGTTTCATCGGGCCGAATGGTGCCGGCAAGACAACAACGATCAAGATGCTGACCGGCATTCTGAAGCCGGATTCCGGCTCTGTTATCATCAACGGCTACAATATGTCTACCGAACCATTGAAAGCCAAACAGGCCATCGGATATATTGCAGACAGCCCTGACATGTTCTTACGTCTCAAGGGCATCGAATTCATGAACCTGATCTCCGATATTTACAAAGTCCCATCAGATGTACGCAAAGAACGGATTAAGACCTTTGCATCCCGCTTTGACTTAACAGATGTCTTAGATGAACCCATGCAGAACTATTCGCATGGTATGCGTCAGAAAATGATGGTTGCCGCTGCCTTGGTACATGACCCGGCAGTATGGATCTTAGATGAACCGTTAACCGGACTTGATCCAAAGTCTGCATTTGCTCTTAAGACAATGATGCGCGAACATGCAGATGCAGGTAATTCCGTTTTGTTCTCCACACATGTACTTGAAGTAGCTGAGAAATTATGTGATAAAGTGATCATTATTAACCAAGGCCGAACCCTGTTCTACGGAACATTGGATGAATTAACTGCCCGTTACCCGGATATGGATCTTGAAAAGATCTTTTTGGAGATGACTGCCCATGAATAGTTATATTACTCTTACCAAAACATTTATAGCATCCATCAGCATGAGCGAGCCACAGGACAAACGCAGAAAGATCATGATCTTAATTCTTTCTCTGTTTGCTGTATTCGGTATACTGCTTCCTGTTGCCATTGCAGTCGGTATTCTGGTAAAACTTATGACCGAGACATTACTTCCGATCGGATGTCAGGCACTTGGAATCCAGTTAATGTTCCATGTGATCTGTCTGTTTACCGTTATCTTTGGAATCAACGTGATCTTTAACGAGTTCTATTTTTCCAATGATATTGAATATCTGTTACCATGGCCGTTACGTGCATATCAGATCGTTGCATCCAAGTTCACCGCCGCATTCTACAGTGAGAACATCATGCAGGTAATTCTGGTGCTCTCCTGTATCATCGGCTATGGCATTGGTTCTAAGATGGGCATTCTTAACTGGATATTATCCGTCTTAGGAATCATTACCTTACCTATCCTGCCACTTACATACTGTGCGATCTTAAGTATGCTGTTGATGGCATTTACCAGAGTCATCCGCAACAAAGACCGGATTCAGAAGATATCCGTTTTCCTGATCTTTCTTATGGTGATTGCTTTAGTCGCTTCCATCGGTTTCTTACAGAATATGGACATCGACACTTATATTGAGACTTTGGCAAGCGGAGATCAGACTTTTTTCAAAGTTATGAATATTATTTTTCCAAACGTTCCACTTTTTGTGAAGACATTTAGCGAGGGAAACATTGTTGCATTATTGGCTTACGTCGTCATTCACGTTATTGCTGTGGGAATTATGTTGCTGCTCTCAGAGGTATTATATTTCCGCGGTGTGATCGGATTAACTTCTGCCGGCAATAAAAATCACAAAAAGTCTCTTGACAAGCTTCTTTCCCAATGCAAACAAAAAAGTCCTGCCTATTCTTATTTTTTGAAAGAGGTGCGGATTCTGGTACGTACTCCGGTATTTTTCACCAACTGCATTGCGATCAACTTCTTATGGCCGATCTTCGTCTATGCAATGATCAAGATCATGCATTATAACATTACATTAGAATTTTTAAGAAGTCAGTATGCAGAGCGTAATCTACGGATACAACTCTTCTTCCTACTTGGAATTGTTGGAATCTCCGTTTTAGTCGCTGCTATTAACAGCCTAAGTTCCAATGCTATTTCCCGTGAGGGCAAACATTTTTCCTTCATGAAATATATACCGGTTCCTTATGAAACCCAGTGGAATGTCAAAGCATTTGTAGGAATCCTGTTTCCAGCAGCCGGCGTACTTATTTTCTTCCTGCCGGCATGCATTATCATCCGGATTCCGGTTGTACACATCATCTTATTTACATTATTAAGTCTGATGTCTATTACCTTTGTATCCGATATGGGAATCTATATTGATTCCATTCAGCCGAAGCTGATCTGGGACGACGAAATGAGTGCATTACGTGAGAATTATAACACCTTCTTTGCTATGGCAATTGCAATTGCATTTACTGCCATTGTCTGCGTTGGTGGATTCTTCTTATTCTGTAACACCCATATCACAATTGGATTCACCGCTCTCATCTTAGTTATCATCTTAGCCATTGCGAATCTGATCGTCTTATATCTGACCAACCGATCCGGTGTCCGCAACCTAGAAGAACAGGAGGAAGCTTAAGCCTTCTCCTGTTCTGTATTTCTATCTATTACTGCTTCTTTGTTACAATTCCTTTTTCTAATAAGATCTCCGGATAATAAGATGATTTTGCTTTGCGAAGTCCTACCTCTCCCAGATCCTCTTCCCGGTTCACATATACATAATTCTCTAATTCATGACGGACAAACTCACGATTGATAATTGGATATGCACCTTGGATGTCTGCATATGCCTTTTCAAAATGAACAACAAAAGCATTATCCGTCAACCGCTCTCCCAGTGTAATAGCAATGATCCTGCCATCTGCCCGTATCGCACCTCCGGTCACTCCCAATTGTTCCCTATGCCGTATCGCATACACTACCAGTTTCGATTCATCAATCTTATCATACTCGATCGTATCTTCTCCATCCATGCAATTCACCATGCACCAATGCATTGCCATTCTTGCACATTCCTGTTCGTTACTATCACTGATCGGTTCGTAACTCCAATCCGGATGCTGCTCTTCAAAACGATGAATATGATTGCGTTTGCCATGCAGTTTCTTACCTGCTAATGTCGCTAATTTTTCTCCGGAATATATATAATCACAATAATCACGATTCACTGTCATTTGATATTGTCCCGGATACCATTCCTCGATCTGTTCAAATTCCTGCTGCATTACACAATGCATCCGCAATGGCTGTTTCTGCTCCATTGCAAGCCTACAGATCTCATCAAATAACGCTTTGCCATCTAATGAATCCTGAATGTCACAGGAATATGAATACACACCATCCTCTTCCAATGACCGGAATAGCAGTTCTCCATTTCGGAAAGCAATCTCCGTCTTGTAGTATCTTGCCCATAATACTGCATTCGCCGGTGACATCTCACAGCATAACTTTGTATTATTCTTCATCGCAAACTTAATCCTGTCTATATCTTCTATCGTTGGAACATAAAAATTCATGATCTATCTTCTTTCTATATCTTATATAATCATATTATTGTCGGGCACCTGCCTATATGGCTTCCCTCAGTTAATGTATATCCATCCATCAGCCACCACCGGCAACCATCCTGTCAAATGATCGACAACATAAAAGGGAATGTATGAATACACTCCCCTTCTATTCTACCATACTCTGACATATTCTATTCCGGATCTTCTAACAACACATCCACATCATTGTAACCATAGTCCATTAATGCTTTTCTTATCTTATGCTTTGTATCTTCGTTGGCATTAATATTGACCTTCTCGTAAAGCTCAAATACATAGCCAACCCACTTTTCATAAATCTTATTCCGGACATCTGCATTCGCAGTCATTGCCCTTGCCTTCCGGGCTTCTTCTACAGACTTCTCCTGCTTTGGAAGAATCGGTTCACTAGCTTCCCTTTCTGCTTCTTTCTCCGCATCTACCGCAGCAATTACATTCTCCACTCCGTCAGACAAAGTTCCGGTAATATCTACAATTCCCGGATCATTCTTACCCAAATTCTTCGCCGCATTGACCACGTCATTCTTTGGCATAGCAAAGAAATCATCCATAACACCTTCTACCTGAATAATCGGAGTTTCTGTATCTTCTTCACTCTCTTCCTCATTCATCTCTCGCTCTAACTCCTCTAGAAACGATAGATCTACATTATGAAAATGATTCTTGCCATATGCAATCTCCTCTAATTCATCTGTTCTTACAATACCACAATCATACATTTCTAACAGTAGTTCATGCACGCCCTCATCAACACCGATGAAGTAATGATAATACTTCTCAAAGTCCTCTCCTTCTTTGCAATCCTCTACTTCCCGTAAGTTGTACCAATAATCCTTTGTACAATCAATGGTACGTTTCTTGATCTCATTGCCCTTGGCACGTAATTCCTGAATCCGCCGTACTTTCTTCTGCCGTTTTCCAAAGAAATGCAGTTTCAAGGTCCAAACAATCATATAAATTAAAAATATAACAAGTATACCAAATATAATATATGTAAGCATCTGTCTCTCATCCTTCTTATCTATTCCGTGCCTGCGCACAATCAGTATTATACATGGTTTGGGAAGATTTTTCAACTGAGAAAAGTATCAGTAAATTCCTCTATAGCGTAAAGAAAGCCCGTTCCCCGAAGAGAACGAACTTTCTTATGAAAATCGAGACCTATAAGCCGCCCATATAATAAAGACTCAACCGAAATCTTTATCTCCCTCTTATAGTAGCTATATTATAATCGTTTTTTTCTTCGAATAACCATTAGAAATTGTTGGTATTTATATTAATATTTTGTTGGTTTTCGTTTGTTTTTGTTGTATAATGTGATTTATAGGAGGATATCCATATGAACCGATGCTTGAATATTATGATTATCGAAGATGATACTACTACGTGCAGACATTTCACTGACTATATTGAACAATATGATGATCTATCCATTACAACAATAACCAATAATTCCTATCGGGCAATCGAATTATTACAAGAGCAATTGCCGGAAGCCATCATATTAGACCTCGAATTAAATGAAGGCAAAGGCAACGGACTTCTGTTTCTGCAGGAACTGAAACGAAACGCCCTTCCCTTTAAGCCATACATACTTGTTACAACCAATAACTCCAGCACCATTACACATGATTATGTGCGTCAGCTTGGTGCAGATTTCATTATGTCCAAGCATCAGGAAGATTATTCTGAGCATATGGCACTTGACTTTTTGCAAATGATGCGGGATATCATATTGAATCAACATATCAGTTCCATAGAAGAGCCTCTTTCCAAAGAGACCTCCATGCAGAAAGAAAAACGATTGAAACGCATGGTGAACATCGAGCTTGACCGGATTGGAATCAGTCCGAAAATGATCGGATATACCTATCTGACCGAGGCGATTTTGTTAGTATTGGGCGGACAGAATAATAACCTCTGCACCACCATCGGACTTAACCATGCCAAGACAGATTCCAGTATTGAACGTGCCATGCAGAATGCCATTAAATCTGCCTGGCGCAATACAGACATCGACGAACTGTTACAGAATTACACGGCCAGGATCAATCCCGACCGTGGGGTTCCTACTCTGACGGAATTCATCTATTATTATGCAAATAAGATTGAGAATTCCATAGAATAAGCTTTTATCTACCGCTTAATATGCGGCGTACAGTCTCCCAGAAATCATTCCACATATGTCCCACCACCTTTTTATTTGATAACAAAAGGATAGTGGATTATGTATATAATAGCTGTTGGGCTGACGTATTCATTTTT
>QWCE01001154.1_pt1 | contig 42665 bp, 35 predicted proteins | sample 1972531 | NCBI WGS metagenome assembly QWCE01 (sample SAMN09866716, study PRJNA288562) | Human gut metagenome isolate term4_stool, whole genome shotgun sequencing... | reverse complement strand
ACAGAAGATAGCGAGCCTCTTCACTCTTCGTTTGAGAGCAACTTCCCATCTCTCAACACTTAACGCCTTCTGCCTACTCTACTTACGAAACAATTATAAGCATAATCTATTTTTCACGCAAGGCGGATTTACTTCGTGCGCACATTGCCCAAAAAGATTTCCCCGGTGTCGGCGTTCATGGTGATCACATCTCCTTGCATGAGGCCGCCGGTAATGCCGGCGCAGCCGACGATGGTGGGCTTGGATACGGAAAGGCCTGCGATGGCCGAGGGCGATGTAAGCCCTTCTTCCTCGGAAATAAAACCGCCGCAGCGAGCCAGGTAGGGTGCGAGAAATTTATCGTAGCTCTTCGCCACGATAATATCCCCGTCGGAAAAATCCCGCATGTAGGCGCCGTCGTCTGTGACGATTCGCACCCGCGCCGTCTTGTGTCCGCCGACGATGCCCACGCCTTTGTGCAGGGTGGATGCCACCTGATGGACCTTCACCACATTGGTGCTGCCCGCCACGCCTTGGGGAATCCCCGCCACCATGACGATGAGATCGCCATCCTTAATGTAGCCGGCCCGCTTCACCACTTTCGCCGTGTGTTCGAAAATATCTCTGCCTCGGGTCTTTCCTTTGACGCCGGTGACGCCCCATTGCAAGCCCATTTGCCTGAGGACGCGGTCGTCGTCGGTGACGGCGAAGGTGTCCATCTCCGGACGAAACTTCGCCAGATTTCTCGAGCTGAAGCCCGTGGACGTGGCGATGACGATGGCGTCGGCGGAAAGTTCCTCCGCCATTTCCACGGCGTGGCGCACGATGACATTGGTGGTGTTGCGCTTAAACTTCGCGCTCTTGTTTAAAATATGCTCGTAGTCCAAGGCCGCTTCGGTGACGGCGCAGACCTTGGCCATGGTCTTCACCGCCTCCAGGGGATACTTCCCGCCGGCGGTTTCCCCTGAAAGCATGACGGCGCTGGTGCCGTCGATAATGGCATTGGCCACATCCCCTACTTCCGCGCGGGTGGGGCGGGGATTGCGCATCATGGAGTCCAGCATTTGCGTGGCGGTAATGACGGGGATGCCTTCGTCGATGGCCCGCTCGATGAGCTGCTTTTGCACCAGAGGCACCCGCTCCGTCTCGATTTCCACGCCCATGTCGCCCCGCGCCACCATGATCCCGTCGGCGAAGGAGGCGATGGCATCCATATTTTCGATGCCTTCTTTGTTTTCGATTTTTGCGATGACCTTCACGCCCTCGCCGCCGTAGCTTTCCAGCACGTCCCGAATGGCGAGGAGATCGTCCTTCTTGCGAATAAAGGAGGCGGCGATAAAGTCCACCCCTTCTTCGATGCCGAAGCGAATGTCCGCCACGTCTTTTTCCGTAAGGGCCGGCAGCTGAATGGAGGCTCCAGGCACGTTAATGCCTTTGTGATCCTTGATCAGGCCGCCGTTTAAGACTTTGGTGTGAATAGTGGTGCCTTCAATGGCTTCGACCTCGAGGGCCAAAAGGCCGTCGTCCATTAAAATCATTTGTCCCGGCGCCACGTCCTTGTAAAGCTCGCCGTAGGTAACGGCGACGCCCGCCTCGTCCCCTTCCCGCTCTTCGGCGTAGAGGGCGAAGGACGCCCCTTCCTGCAAGGTGGCCTCGCCGCCTTTAAAGGTGACGGTGCGGATCTCCGGCCCCTTGGTATCCAACATGAGGGCGATGGGCAGATTCATCTCTTCCCGCACTTTTTTGATCCGGTCCATGGTCTGTTTGTGGCTTTTATAATCGCCGTGGGAAAAATTTAAGCGGCACACATTGACGCCGGCGGCAAAAAGTTCCCGCAGCGTGGCCTCGTCCCAAGAGGCCGGCCCGATGGTGGCCACGATTTTTGTCTTTTTCATCATTGCTCCTATATGGAAATTTTATCCACCAAGTGGTAGAGATCCCGGTCGAAGGTTTTTTCTACTGCCAGGGCCTCCCTCAGGTCCAAGGCAAGCATCTTTCCGCCCTTTAGGCCCAGGGCCAAAGATTTCTTTTCGCCGAAGCAGTAATTCACCGCCTCAGCTCCCAAGCGGGAGGCGTTGATGCGATCGGTGCCCGTGGGGATGCCGCCTCGCTGCACATAGCCCAATATGGTGACCCGGGTCTCGATGGCCGTGGCCTCTTCCAAATCCCGGGCCAGGGCGTAGGCGGAAAGCTTGTCTTCCGTGAGAAGGATAATGTGGTGGCGCTTGCCGCGAAGCTTGCCCGCCAGCATTTTCTTCTTCACCTCGTCGAAGTCGAAATCCACCTCGGGCAAAATCACACTCTCCGCCCCGCCGGCGATGGCCGCATAGAGGGCAAGATCGCCGCAGTGGCGGCCCATAACCTCCACGATATTGGCCCGCTTATGGGCGCTGGATGTGTCGCGGATCTTGCCGATGGCATCCAATATGGTTTCTATGGCGGTGTAAAAGCCGATGCTCCCGTGTTGGAAGCCCAGATCGTTGTCGATGGTGGCGGGAATGGTGATCACCGATTGCCCCTCATCGGACAGGGCCAGAGCCCCGCGCATGGAGCCGTCGCCGCCGATGACCACCAAGTGCTCGATGTTCATGCCGTCCAAATGCTTTTTCGCTTCAGCAGGCCCCGCGTCTTCCCGCATTTTTTCCGAGCGGGAGGTGCCCAAGATGGTGCCGCCTTTGTGGACGATGTCCGCCACGGAAGAAAGGTCCATGGCGTAGGCGTCCTCGTCGAAAATGCCGGCAAAACCATTACGTATGCCCACCACTTCTTTGTTTTCGTAAACGGCCGAGCGCACCACCGCTCGTATGGCGGCGTTCATGCCCGGGGCGTCGCCGCCGCTGGTCAATAATCCTATGGCCATGATTGCCTCACTTTCTAATGACGTCTTCGTCGGGGTCGATGTATCTGCTTAAGTCCTGAAGCAGCCCGTCGTCGCAGGCCACGGCCATGGTCTTGGGCAGGCCCAGGGCTTTTTCTTCGTCGGTAAAATATAATACCACGGGAACGGATCCCCGGTGCAATTTCAAAATGGCCTCGATGTCACTTTGAAGGCTGCGATTGGGAAGGCGGATAAATAATTTTCCCCAATCATCCTCGTCGTCCAAGGCACGAATGGATTCCACCAACATCTTCCCTTCTTCCACTTCGCTGCCTTCGATGCGGCCGGTAACCGTAATGAGCTTGCCCTCTTCAAAAACCCCCGGCGGCAGGGATTCGTAGACTTTGGGAAAGACCACCAGCTCGATGGTGCCGTAGAGATCTTCCAGGACGCCGAAGGCCATCATTTGATTTTTCTTGGTGACAAGGGTCCGCGTCTCTCTCAGCATTCCGCCCAAGGTGCGTTTAAACAAGACATCGGTAGTTTGCAGCGCTTCCTTTACGCTGGCCGTGTCGCCGTCGGTTTGGCTCAACAAGCTTTTCGTGTAGGATTCCAGGGGATGGCCCGAAACGTAAATGCCCAGCACCTCCCGCTCGTACTCCAGCTTCTGCTTTTGATCGTAGTCCTTCAGCCTGGGCAAGGCCTCCTCCATGGTGGCCTGTGCCTGTTGAAAGAGGCTCACCTGCCCGGGGATGTTGCGCTTGTTTTCGCCCTGGATCTGATCCATTAATTTGTCGTAGATCGCCAGGTACTGAGGCCTGTTGCCGCCCAGGGTGTCGAAGGCGCCGGCCTTGATCAAGGATTCCATGCTCCGCTTGTTCATGGCGCCGGGAGCCACCTTATCCACTCGGCGGATAAATTCCGTCATGGAGGTAAAGGGTCCGTCTTCCCGTGCCTTTTCGATGGCGCGGACGAAATTGGCGCCGACATTTTTAATGCCCTTTAGGCCGAAGCGAATGGCGCCGTCTTCCACATTAAATTCTAAATAGCTCCTGTTCACATTGGGAGGCAAGAGGGGAATGTTCAGCCGCTTCACTTCCTCGATATACATGCGCATGTGATCGGCATTGGACATAAAGGAGGTGATCTGCGCCGCCATAAATTGAGCGGGGTAGTAATGTTTCAGCCACGCCGTGCGGTAGGCCACCACGGCGTAGGCCACGGAGTGGGATTTGTTGAAGGCGTAGTTGGCGAAGTCGATCATGAGATCGTAAATATTGTTGGCGCTGGCCTCGTCGACGCCGTTACGCAAGGCGCCGGCCACGTCTACTTCCCCGTCGTCTTTCAAGCTGCCGTAAATAAAGTTTTGCCGCTCCTGTTCCATGACCGCCATTTTCTTTTTGCTCATGGCGCGGCGCACCAAGTCCGCACGGCCCAGGGAGTAGCCCCCGACGCGGCGCACGATTTCCATGACCTGTTCCTGATAGACGATGCAACCGTAAGTCTCTTCCAAAATATCCTTCAGGGCCTCGTGGGGATAGCTGATCTTCGAGGGATCGTGTTTCGATTCCACGAATTTCGGAATTTGATTCATGGGCCCCGGTCGGAAGAGGGCGTTGGCGGCGGCGAGGTCCGCAAATTTCGTGGGCTTTAGGTCCTTCAAAAAGGCCCGCATGCCGCCGCTTTCAAATTGAAACACGCCTAAGGTTTCCGCCCGCTGAAACATTTCCAGCACCTCTGGGTCCTCGTAGTCCATGCTGTCGAAGTCGATGGTCTTTCCCTCGTCCCGCTCGATGAATTGCAGGGCGTCGCGAATCACCGTGAGGGTCCTTAGGCCCAAGAAGTCCATTTTCAACAGGCCCAGCTCTTCCAGCTCGATCATATTAAATTGGGTGGAGATAATCTCGCCGTTTCGCGTGAGGGGCACGTAGTCCGTCATGGGGTTTTGACTGATCACCACACCGGCGGCGTGGGTGGAGGTGTGCCGCGGCACGCCTTCCAGACGGCGGGCTAAATCCAAGAGCCGGTGCACCTCCTCGTCTTCCTCGTAGGATTTTTTTAGGGTGGGAGAAATTTCCAACGCCCGATTCAGGGTAATGTTTAATTCATTGGGCACCTGTTTCGCCACGAAGTCCACCCGGCCGTAGGGCAGATCCATGACACGGCCCACATCCCGAATGGCAGCACGGGCGCCCAGGGTACCGAAGGTGACGATTTGCGCCACGTGATCTTCCCCGTACTTATCGATGACGTAGTCGATGACTTCTTCTCGGCGCTCGTAGCAAAAATCCACGTCGATATCCGGCATGCTCACCCGCTCGGGATTTAAAAACCGCTCGAAGAGCAAACCGAACTTTAAGGGATCCACGTCGATGATCTCGAGAGCGTAGGAGACCACGCTCCCCGCCGCAGAGCCTCGACCCGGGCCCACTTCGATGCCGGCGGAGCGGGCGAAGCGAATGAAGTCCCAGACGATGAGAAAGTAATCCGTATAGCCCATGGAAAAAATCGTGTTCAGCTCAAATTCCACGCGGCTGCGCACGGCGTCATTCACCTCGCCGTAGCGCTTCACGAGACCCGTCTCTACCAGCTCCCGAAGATAGGCTTCGTTGGTGTAGCCCTCAGGCAGCTCGAAATGGGGCAGGTGGAGATGGTGAAACTCCAGCTCCACATCACAGCGGGCGGCGATTTTCGCCGTGTTCTGTAAAGCCTGCGGGGCGTAGGGAAAAAGCGCCGCCATTTCCTCCGGGCTCTTGACGTAAAATTCGTCGGAGGGGAAGCGCATGCGGCTCTCCTCTTCCAAAATCGATGCCGTTTGAATGCACAAGAGGGCGTCGTGGGCATCGGCGTCTTCTTTATTTAAGTAGTGGCAGTCGTTGGTAGCGATAAGCTCGATCCCCGTCTCCTCCGACAGGCGCAGGAGCTTTCGATTTACTTCTTTCTGCTCCCGCATGCCGTGGTCCTGAAGCTCCAAAAAGAAATTGTCTTCGCCGAAAATTTCCCGGTAGCGCAGGGCCGCTTCCTTCGCCCCCTCGTCGTTGTTCTGCAAGAGCTCCTGCTGCACCTCGCCGCCTAAGCAGGCGGAGGTGGCGATAATGCCCTCGCTGTGCTTTTTCAAATCCTCCATGTCCACCCGGGGCTTGTAGTAAAAGCCGTCCACGTAGCCGATGGAGACGATGGACATTAAATTTTCCCAGCCCACCTGATTTTCCGCGAGAAGAATCAAATGGTAGCGCCGGTTGCTCTTGTCCGTCACGGATTTATCCTGTTTCGTGACGTAAACCTCGCAGCCTAAAATCGGCTTCACCCCCGCCGCCTTCGCCGCCTTGTAAAAAGCCACCATGCCGTACATATTTCCGTGATCCGTTAAAGCCACGGCATCCATTCCCATGGCCTTCACCCGCTCGGGAAGGTCGGCGATTTTCGTAAAACCGTCGAGAAGGGAATACTCCGAGTGTAAATGCAAATGTACGAAAGATCCCATAGTCGTCCTCTCTAAATAAAAAAAGAGCCGTCGATTAGGCCGGCTCTTTACTTAATTCGTTTTCGATAAAATCCACCAAGCCTTCGATGGCTTTTTCCTCGTCGCTGCCTTCGGCCTGTAAGGTAATCTCTTGACCGGAGAAAATGCCCAGGCTCATGATGCCGATAATGCTCTTGCCGTTGACTTCTTCGCCGTCGCGAACGATGGTGATGTCCGATAAGTATTGATTGGCTGCTCTGACAAACATAGCCGCCGGTCTGGCGTGCAGACCTTCTTCGTTATTAATTATAACCTTGGACTCTTTCAATTTAAACTCCTCTCAGCTTTTCCGCCAGCTCGTGTATTTTCTTCAGCCGGTGATTGACGCCGCTTCTGGACATTTTCGGCTCCAGCATGTCGCCGATTTCCGCCAAGCTTGCCTCGGGATGCTTCATGCGGGCACGTGCCACGGGCAACAGCTCCTCGTCCAATGCCGAAAAACCCACGGTCCTTTCGATCAGCTCCAAATCTCGCCGCTGTCTCGCCGCCGCGTTCACGGTCTTGGACAGATTCGCCGTCTCGCAATTCACCAGACGGTTCACATTGTTTCGGACATCCTTCACCACGCGGGTGGATTCAAATTCCAAGACGGAGCGATTCGCTCCCATAAATGCCAAGAGATCGGAAATTTTTTCCGCCTCTTTTAAATAAATAATGTAATCATCTTTTCTGTAAACGCCCTTAACCGAAAAGCCCGCGCGCCTCAACCACTTGATGATGTCCTCGCCGTGGGTCTTGTCGTGGGAGATCATCTCCAGATGGTATCTCTTCGACGGACTGGTTACGGACCCGGCCCCTAAAAAGGAACCGCGGATATAGGCGCGGATGGACTCCGTGTCCCTTAAGAGAGACGGGTCCACGGCATAGTGCATTTGAAAAACATTGTCGGGGCGAAGGAAATCGCTATCCAATAAGAGAGAGCGCACCGCTCCTTCGTCGGTCATACGGATTCGGTACTGCTTGTTCTTCTTCAGATACATGTTCTGCGTCGCCGTCACTTCCACATCGCTACCGATGAGTCGTTTAATGGCGGACAGGATTCGCCGGGCCACGGAGGCATTCTCCGTATGGAAGGAAAGGTCTATTTTAAGCCCTTCACGCAGGCGGATCACGCCGCAGGTGCGCACGTAAGCCGCCAGCTCCGCGTGAAGAATCGCCACGTCCTCCATGGGCACGCGGGCCAATTCATTTTTTACATCTTTTGAAAAACTCACAGCGTCCTCGTTTCTACTCCCTCTCTATTATAGGGCAGTTCTTCATCCCTTGCAATGGATTTCCCGATAACGATCGCACAAGCTTAAAAGCCGTTGGGCCACGCTCAGGCCGTCGTGGCGAATGAGTCCGTCCTTTTCCGCCATAAAGGCCCCGGTCTCCAGGTCGATGCCCCTTGCTTGCAGCTGCACCTTTTCCTCGTCCCTTAAATAAATGGGCCGCACCCCTTCTTCCAAGGCGTATCTTTCCAAGAGGGCCTCGTCCATTTGTCCGTCGTTGACGATAATGGACCGCACGGGCCGCTCCAAGCCGTGGGCCCTTAAGGCCTCGAGATGGTCGGTGAGGGTCATGCCTTCGGTTTCGCCACGCTGCTCCATCATATTGGCCACATAAACCAAGGGAGCGCGGGCGTCGTTTAAGGCCCGGGCCACCTCCGGCACGAGAAGATTGGGGATTAATGAGGTGTATAAGCTTCCCGGGCCGATGACCAACAGATCCGCCGCCAAAATTTCGTCGATGCAGTCGCCGTTGGCCTTCGGCGCCCGAGGCGCCAGCTCCATGGATGTAATGGCCACGTCGTGCTCGTAGGCATAGGTGGGGATGGCCGACTCGCCGCGGATGCTGTTGCCATCGGCGTAGTGGGCGATGAGGGCGATGGATTCCTCCGTCACGGGTAACACCCTTCCCGTGATCTTTAATACCTCAGCCGCTTCCCGCACCCCTTCGGCAAAGCCGCCGTAGACGTCGGTTAAGGCGGTGATAATTAAATTGCCCATGTTCTGGCCCTTGAGCTCCCCTTCTTTAAATCGATACTGGAGCAAATTTTTCAGAGAAGGCTCCGCATTGGCCAGAGCCACCAGGCAGTTGCGCACGTCCCCCGGCGGGAGCATGCCGTATTCCCTTCTGAGCATGCCGCTGTTGCCGCCGTCGTCTGCCATGGTGACAATGGCGGTAATGTCTTCGCTGAAGCGCTTTAAGCCCCGCAAGAGGGCGGATATTCCCGTGCCGCCGCCGATGACGACAAATTTCGGATCGCTCATATTACTCGCCTAAATCCCTGTGGCCCACGATCACGGCGTAACCCGCTTCTTTCAAGGCCGCGGACAGCCGCTCCGCCATGGCCACGGAGCGATGGAAGCCGCCGGTGCAGCCGATGCCGATGGTCAAATGCTCCTTCCCCTCGGCCACGTAGTCGTCGCCGAAGGTCTTCAGGTAATTCACCACAAAGCTGACGAAGGCCTCCGCCTTCTCGTTTCCGAAAACATAGTCCCGGGTCTCGGGGTTTAGCCCGTTTTTCCTTTTCAGCTCGCTGACGTAATAGGGATTGGGAAGAAAGCGCATATCGAAAATCAGATCCGCCTCTTCCAAAATGCCGTTTTTAAAGCCGAAGGAGATGACGGAGACGCCGAGCTTGCCCCGCTCCTCGATTAAAATGCTCTTCAGGCGGATTCGCAAATTGTAATTGGTCATTTTCGACGTGTCGATAATGTGATCCGCCCGATCTCTTAAGGGCTCCATGCGCCGCTTTTCTTCCTCGATGCCCCGGGCAATGGATGAGCTCAGGGGATGGGGCCGGCGCAGGGCTTTAAACCGCTGAATGAGCACGTGGGGATCCGCTTCTAAATAGATCACCGTCACATCGTCCACCCGCTCGTCCAAGGTGCGAATGGCCACGTCCAGTTCCTTAAAAAACAGGCCGCTACGAATGTCCAAGACCAAGGCCACTAAGGGCATATCGGCCTCTTCCACCATGTCGATAAATTTCGGGAACAGAGCCGGCGGCAAATTGTCCACGCAGTAGTAGCCCAAATCCTCCGCCGCCTTCAGCGCCTGGCTCTTGCCGGCGCCGGAAAGCCCCGTTAAAACTAAAAGCTTCATTCCGTCTCTCCCAATACCTTGACTTCCGTCTCAAGTTCCACGCCGTGTTTTTCGTAAACCGCTTCCTGTACCATGCGGATCAGCTCCACCACGTCCTTGCAGGTGGCATCGCCGCAGTTGATGACGAAGCCGCAGTGCTTTTGAGACACTTGGGCGCCGCCGTGCTTCAGGCCTCTCAGCCCCGCCTGATCGATAAGCTGGCCCGCGAAATAGCCTACCGGCCGCTTAAAGGTGCTGCCGGCGGAAGGATATTCCAGGGGCTGCTTGGACACGCGGCGGTTCCACAGCTCGTCCATTTGGCTTTGAATCTCGGCATGCTCTCCAGGCTGAAGGAGGAAGGTGGCTTCCAAGACCACCAGCTTTTCGTCGTAGACCCGGCTGTTTCTGTAGCGAAAATCCATTTGATCCCCGGGGATCACCTCCGTGGTGCCGTCGTGGTACATGACCTTCACCGATTCCACCACGTCCTTCATCTCGCCGCCGTAGGCCCCGGCGTTCATGGTCATGGCACCTCCCACGGCGCCGGGAATGCCGTGGGCAAATTCCAGGCCCGTGAGGGAAGCCTCACAGGCCGCCTCGGCCACCTTCTTCATGGAGGCGCCGCTTTGTGCGATGACGCGCATGCCATCGACGCGAACGTCGGAAAAATAATTTTCCAGGCGAATCACCGCGCCGCGAATGCCTTTGTCCGACACCACCATATTGGTGCCTTTGCCCATAATCATCCAGGGCATCTCGTCCCTCTCCACGGATACGATGACGTCTTTGAGTTCCTCTTCGCTCCGCGGCTCGATAAAGTAATCCACCGGCCCGCCGATTTGAAAGCTGGTCACCTCTTTCATCGGGTAATCTTCGATCACGTGGTCCTTAATCCATCCGTCCATATATCCTATCTCCTTTGTTTTTCATGTCGTTGAGTCTATTGTACCAAAGAAATTCAAAGAAAGTTCAAAAAAAGGGCTTGACATTTCTCACAGCTCCCTGTTAGAATCGATTCATCGAGTTTGACGAGGAGAGTATCTCGAAGGGATCGAACTACAGAGAAGCTTCATTTGGTGAGAGAAGCGTTTTGGTTTTCGGGAGAACATGGCCTCTGACTTTAAGGGTCGATACTAGATTCTTACAGGTGCGCCTGTTACAGCGCCGGAGTATGATGGTACTCGCTGAGGTGTAAATCGTGAGGTTTACATAAATAAAGGTGGTAACACGATTTCAATCGTCCTTTTTCCCTATGGGAAGAAGGACGTTTTTTTTATTTCATTTTGAACGAGGAGGTTCATTGTGATCGACTTAAAGAATATCTCCGTGGTCTTTGAAAAGGACCATAGGCAGTTTACGGCGGTGGACGACGTGTCCATCCACGTGAACCCCGGCGACGTCTTCGGCATCGTCGGCTACTCCGGGGCGGGAAAATCCACCCTGGTACGCACCATTAATCTCTTGCAGCCCCCAACGGCGGGCGAGGTGATCGTGAGCGGCGAAGACTTAACCAAGCTTCCCGTAAAGGAGCTGCGGGCGCGGCGCAAAAAAATCGGCATGATTTTTCAGCACTTCAATCTCATGAATGCCCGCACCATTTTGGGCAATGTGCTCTATCCCTTAAAGGACAGCCCCCTTTCCGACGAGGAGAAAAAGAAAAAGGCCATGGACCTTTTGCATCTGGTGGGCATCGAAGAGAAGGCGGACAGCTATCCCCGGGAACTCTCCGGCGGACAGAAGCAGCGGGTGGCCATCGCAAGAGCTTTGGCCAACGATCCGAAGATCCTCCTCTGCGACGAGGCCACCTCGGCGCTGGATCCAAGGACCACCACCTCCATTCTGCACCTCTTAAAGCGGCTCAATAAGGAAATGAACCTGACCATCGTCCTCATCACCCACGAAATGCAGGCGGTGAAAGAAATCTGCAACAAGGTGGCCGTCATGGAATCGGGCCGGGTGGTGGAATCCGGTTCCCTCATCGACATTTTCGCCAATCCGCAAGAGGAAATTACACAACAATTTGTCAACACTGCGAGCCACTGGGACGAAACCATCGACAAGCTCAAGGACCACGGCTACTTCGACGCCGAGGATCCCACCAGCGAGCTCATCCACCTGCGCTACATCGGCGCATCGGCTACCAACCCCGTCTTAAACGACGTGTTCACGAAATTCGGTGTGAAGACCAATATTTTATCCGGCTCCATCGAATTTTTGGAAGACGTGCCCTTCGGCAATCTGGTGGTGCTCTTTGAAGGCACGCCGGAATCCATCGCACAGGCGAAGCAATACATGATCGACCGCGACGTGGATCTGAACGTCGTGGATAAGGAGGTGATCGGATGAACTTTTTTGCCAATGTTATCGCATCGAAGCAAGATTTTATAACGGAGACCGGTGCCACGATTTACATGGTGGTGGTCACCTCCATTATCGCCGGCATCCTCGGCATGTTGGGTGGCCTGGCCCTGACCCTGACGCAGGAAGGCGGCCTGTGGGAGAATCAAAAAGTCTACTGGGTTTTGGATAAAGTGGTCAACATCTTTCGCTCCATTCCCTTCATTATCTTACTGGCCCTGATCTCCCCGGTGACCCGCGCCCTCGTCAAGACCACCATCGGCAACACCGCCGCCATCGTCCCCCTGGTCGTGGGAAGCGCCCCCTTTTACGCGCGGCAAATTGAAAACGCCCTTGCCGAGGTGGACGGCGGCATTATCGAAGCGGCAAAGTCCATGGGGGATTCCCCGTCGAACATCGTCTTCGGCGTCTATTTAAAGGAAGGCCTTCCCGCCATTCTGCGGGCCAGCGCCATGACCATCATCAGCCTCATCGGCCTCACCGCCATGGCAGGTGCCGTCGGTGCCGGCGGCCTGGGCAACTTAGCCATTACCCGCGGCTACAACCGCTATCAAAACGATATAATCATCGTTTCCACCGTCCTCATTTTAATTTTGGTATTTATTACCCAGGGCATCTTTAACCTGTGGGTAAAGAAAGTACAACACTAAGCAATTGCAAAAGGAAAGGAGCTTATCATGAAGCACGTATTGAAGAAAGTCACCTCGATCGCCCTCCTGTCGGCACTGGTTCTCACCGGTTGCGGCGGCGGCGCAAACAACGCAGCAAAAAATAACAACGACGCGGCGAAAAACAACAACGCCCAAGCGGCAAAGGCCGACGAAAAAACCGACGGCAAAGTCGTCAAGATCGGCGTCGTCGGCGACGACCAACGCCTCTGGGAAAAGGCAAAAGAAAACGCCGAAAAAGACGGCGTCACCTTGGACATCGTGGTCTTTAACGACTACAACACCCCCAACGACGCCTTGGCCAACGGCGATATCGACTTAAATGCCTTCCAACACAAGGCCTTCTTGGACGATTACAACAAGGCGAAAAATCAAAACCTCGTGCCCATCGGCATGACCTATCTCTCCCCCATCGGCGTCTATTCCAATAAGATCAAGGACTTAAAGGAACTTACCGACGGCGCCAAGATCGCCATCCCCAATGACGCCACCAACGGCGGACGTGCCCTCATCGTGCTCGAGCAAGCCGGCGTCATTACCTTAAAAGACGATGCCGGCCTCACCCCCACGATAAAAGACATTAAAGACAATCCGAAAAACGTACAAATCGACGAATTGGATGCCGCCCAAGTGGCACGCTCCCTCCCCGATGTGGACGCCGCCGTCATCAACGGCAACATGGCTGTCGACGCCGGATTGGATCCGAGAGAAGACCCGATCTTCGTAGAAGAATTGGGCGAAAGCATCGCACCCTATATTAACTACGTCGTGGCTCGTGAAGAAGACAAGGACAACGAACTCTACAAAAAAGTCGTCGGCTACTACCAACAAGACAATGTGGACGAACTGCTGCAAGAACTCTACAAGGGCAGCCAATACGCCGCCTGGAAATTGGATCTGAAAAACTTAGATCAAACCGAAGAAGCGAAATAAGCTGAAGAAAGAAGGGCCGAGTATGAAACGGAAGGCACGAATGCTCTATCCGTCCAGCCGCTTACGAGGGGATCACCTCTAACGAGGGATCCCGGGCGTGGACGGAAAAACTTTGAACACCCGGAATCAATCGAGACATCATTAGAAAAGGAAACAAAAACATGAAACACATTTTAAAATCCCTTACCGCCGTCCTCCTATGTGCCGGTTTACTTTTAACCGCCACCGCCTGCGGAAAAAAAGAGGACGCCAATATTAAAGAAACAGTCAAGCTGGGCGTAGTCGGCGACGATCAAAGGCTCTGGGAAAAGGCCGCGGAACTCGCCGCAAAAGACGGCATTAAAATCGAGCTCGTCCACTTCTCCGACTACAACACCCCCAACGACGCCCTGGTAAACGGCGACGTCGATCTAAACGCCTTCCAGCACAAGGCCTTCTTGGACGCCTACAACGCGTCGAAAAACACCGATCTCGTGCCCATCGGCCGCACCTTTATCTCCCCCATCGGCGCCTATTCCGACAAGATCAAGGATTTAAAAGACGTGCCCCAAAACGGCAAGATCTCCATTCCCAACGACACCACCAACGGCGGGCGCTCCCTCTTCCTCTTGGAAGCGGCGGGACTCATTAAGCTGAAAGACGACGTCGGCGTGAGCCCCACCAAGGACGACATCGTCGAAAATCCGAAGAACATTACCATCGACGAGCTGGACGCCGCCCAAGTGGCCCGCACCCTTCCCGACGTGGATGCCGCGGTGATCAACACCAACCTCGCCATCGACGCCGGCCTTTCGCCGAAAGACGATGCCATCTTTATGGAACCGGTCAACGAAAACTCCGCCCCCTATATTAACTACGTGGTCACACGGGCCGAAGATAAAGACAACGAGCTGTACAAGAAAGTCGCTTCCTACTACCGCACCCCGGAAGTGAAGGAATTAAACGACAGCCTGTACGAAAAGACCCAACTCATGGCTTGGGAGCTGGACATCCCCGATGCCGGCAACACCGCCGATCCCAACTATCGCCCGGGCAAATAAATTTCACATCCTCCTTGAAAAAGCCCTTCGGGGCTTTTTTTGTGCCCAGCATGGTGAAGAGCCCCCCTCGATGATATAATGGCTTCAGCACATCGCACTGAAATTTAGAAAGAGGTGCCCATTGAGTATTTCTAAAAAATCCAAACTCCCCAAGGGAGAATTTCACATCATTAAAGACAAATACGTTCCCGAAATCGAGTCCTCCCTTCGCAAGAAGCCGGTGCTTATGCCCAATGCCATTTACAATGCCAGCGGCATTCGCATTCAGGGCACGCGGATTAAGTCCCTGATTTTTTCCACGGACATCGCCGTGATTCGAAATTCCAACGCCCAGGCGGTCTTTGCCGTCTATCCCTTTACGCCGCAGCTGGCCATCGTCCAGTCCATTATCCAGGGCTCGTCCATTCCCGTCTTCGCCGGCGTCGGCGGCGGCACCACCTCCGGGCCTCGAAGCGTGTCCATCGCTTTGGAATGCGAGCTTTTGGGCGCCTACGGCGTGGTGGTCAATACGCCCATGAAAAACGAAGTCATTCGGGATATGTACGAGGTCTTGGACATTCCCATTATCGCCACCGTGGTTTCCAAGCACGATGACTTCGTCGGCAAGATCAACGCCGGCGCACGGATTTTAAATATTTCCGGCGGAAAGCACACGGCGGAGCTCGTGGCCTATGTACGAAGCATTATCGGCAACGAATTTCCCATTATCGCCACCGGCGGTGCAAGCGAGGAAAATATTCATGCCACCGCCGAGGCGGGTGCCAACGCCATTACTTACACGCCGCCCTCTTCCTCGGAACTGTTCAAATCCATGATGGAAGATTACAGGGAAAAGAGCGAAGCTTCCAAGACCGGGAAGAACGACCCGACGACGCTTCACGTGGAAGAATTCCAGCGCGACCTGGTCTTCCCCGCCGATTCCATTGAATTGATCAAACCGGAGTATAACAATGAAAAGAAGTAAACTAATCGAATCCCTCATCACCATCGCATTAATTTTTCTCATCATTCTGCTTTTCAGCGTGACGCGAAAATTTCTAAGCCCCCTTTACAGCGTGATCATGTCGTTGATCGTGCCTTTGATTTTGGCGATTTATATTTTCTACGCCTTTCGGCCCATTCGGGACAAGCTCACCCAATGGACGAAAAAGCCCGGCCTTTCCGCCGTGCTTACTTTTCTTTTGTTTATCGTCATTACCGCGGCCCTGTTCTACATTACCTTCACCATGATCTACGAACAGGCGTCAAGCTTTATTAAGGACTTCGATTTAAACGCCCTGGTGCGCTACACCCATTCCGATCTGTACAAGCAGATCAGCGAGTACGTGCCTTTGAACAATTACGTGGATAAATTCGAAGGCTGGCTCCAAGGCTTTGCCGGCGACATTCCCCGCCTCTTGGCCAGCGGCCTGTCCAATATCGGCGCCGTGGGAAGCTTACTCCTGCTCATGGTCCTGGGCCTCTTCTATCTGTTAAAAGACGAAGACGACGCCGTAAAGGCCATTCACTATTTGGCCCGTGGCAAGTATTACGACCGCATTATGGACGTCTTGAGTCAAATCCACAAGACCTTGGAAACCTATATTTCCGGACAGATCCTCGTCGCCTGCATCTTGGGCGTGCTCATGTTTATCGGCTACACCATCATCGGTCTGAAATACAAGCTCTCCCTCGCCGCCATCGCCCTGGTCTTTAACTTCATTCCCTTTATCGGCCCCTTCCTCGGCGCCGCCCCGGCGGTTCTCGTGGGGCTCACCATGGGCGGCGGCATGGTGATCAAGGTCGTCGTCGTGAGCATCTTGGTGCAACAGCTGGAAGGCAATGTCATCACCCCCAATATTATGGGCAACAAATTGGACATCCACCCCTTCGTAGTCATCGTGGCGGTCATGATCTGCGCCAATCTCTTCGGAGTGCTGGGCGCTTTAATCGCATCGCCTCTGTATATGTGCTTGAAGATCATCATCCAGGGCATTCGCAACGAACGCTACGACAACAAAAACCAATGCGCCATCCCGGAAGAAGAGCCCGAATCATAAAAGGAAGGTGATTTGATGAACTGTCCCCGTTGCGGCGCAAAGCAAAAACCCGGCGCCTCCTTTTGCAACGCTTGCGGTGCGCCCATGACGCCGATCCGCTACGAAAGGCCGGCGGAGGCCCAGCCCTATGAGCCGCCCCGATCCGGTAAGAAGACCGCGGTCATCGTCGCGTCTTGCGCCCTGCTTCTCATCCTCGCCGTCTTTCTCGGCTCCATGGTGAAAAAGACGGTACAGGTCAGCCAAATGACTCAGGACATGAACGATGCCGCCTTTGAAGGCGACTACGACCGGGCCCTCTTCGTCGCAAGAGAGCTCTACAACCTAACCGGCGACAGGCAGTATTTGGAACGCTCCACCCAACTTCGGGACGAGGCGCGCCTGTTTGCGGCGGACCAAGGCGAAGCACCCGCACCCCAACAGCCGGCACCACAGAAAGAGCCGCCGAAGAAAGAAGCGGCAAAGCCCGCGCCGAAGCCGGAGAAAAAGCCGGCGCCGAAAAAAGAAGAGGCCCCGCCGAAGCCGGCTTCCTCCAACGGCAGCTCCTTGAGTAAAGTTGCGGCCAATCTCAATGGCAAAGACATTATCTCCACGGCCCTCCACGCCAATGTGCGCACGGATCCGTCCATTAACGCCCCCATTGCCTACGCCTTGGAAAAAGGCTCCACCATCCACGTCTACGACACGGTCATCGAAGGCAATATTATTTGGCTCGACACCGGCGACGGCTGGACCTCACACAAAAACTTTAACGGCGATCTGAAATACTGATCCTTCGCCCTCGCTACGTCGAGGGCTTTTTTCTTGCGCAAAAAAATCGGGCAAGCGCAATGCTTACCCGATGTCGTCTTATTTTATTTCATCCAGCTCGTGGATAAAGAGCCCGCTTCTCGGCTTGGGCTCAAACCAAGTGGATTTCGGCGGCATCACCTTGCCTCCGTCGGCCACGGCCATGAGCTCGTCGAGGGCCGTGGGATACATGGAAAAGGCCACGGCCATGTCCTCGTGCACCCGCCGCTCCAATTCCTTTAAGCCGCGAACGCCGCCGACGAAGTCGATGCGCGTATCGCTTCTGGGATCCTCGATGCCCAAGACGGGGGCGAGGAGATTGTTCTGTAAGATGGATACGTCCAGTGCCTCGATGACATCGTCGGGTACCTCGCCCTTAAATTCCAGTCGGTACCAACGATCCTTCAGATACATGCCGAAGACGCCCTTCTTGTCGGGACGCACGGCCTCATCCTTTTCTTCGACGGCAAATTTTTCCTCAAGCTTTTCGAGAAATTCCACCTCGCTCATGCCCTTTAAATCCGCTACCACCCGATTGTAGTCGTAGACGTGGAGCTGATCGGCGGGATAGAGGATGGCCATAAAGTAATTGTACTCCGTATCCTCGTCGCCGGGGCCGAATTGTTCCCGGCGCTTCTTCGCCACGCGCACCGCCGATGCGGAGCGGTGATGGCCGTCGGCGATGTAGAGGGCCTCCTGCTCTTTAAAGGCGGCCATCAGCCCGTCGACGACAGCTCGATCCGCCAGGGTCCACACCCGGTGGGTAATGCCGTCGTCGGTGGTAAACTCCAACTCCGGCGCATCCGCCGTGCCCTTTGCGATGAGTTCCGCGATGGCGGGTTTATTTCTGTAGGTGAGAAAGATGGGCCCCGTCTGGGCGTTTAAACGGTCGATGTGATCCACCCGGTCCTCTTCCTTTTCACGGCGGGTCTTTTCGTGCTTTTTAATGCGGTTCTCCACATAATCGTCCACGGAGGCGAGGCACATCAGCCCCCGCTGGCGCACCTTGCCGTCGTCCAGCTCGTAGACGTACATATTCCGATTATCGTCCCGTTCAAAAATCCCCTCGGCCTTCATGGCTTCGAAATTTTTCACCGCCACCTCGTTAATGGGCCCGTCGTAATCGTCCACCGTGGCCGCAGGCAGATCCACCTGCAAAAAAGAGCGGGGGTGTTTTTTAATCTCCTCCGCCGCTTCTTTTACGGAGAACACGTCGTAGGGCAGAGCCGCTACCTCGTGGGCCAAATCTTTTTTGGGGCGCAGGGCCTTAAAATCTTTAATGGTAACCATGGGAAGCTCCTAGAAAAACCGCACGCGAACCACGCCGTCGATGTTCAAAATCTTTTCCCGCAGGCCTTCGTGGACCGGGGAGTCGATGTCGATCATGGTATAGGCCCAGTCCACCCGGTGGCGGTTCAAGAGATTGGCGATATTAATTTCCTCGTCGGCCAAGACCTTGGTGATTTGTCCCAACATATTGGGAATGTTGCGGTGGTTCACCGTCAGCCTGCCCATGCTGTTGCAGACCCCCATATTGGAATCGGGGAAGTTCACCGAGTGGCGAATGTTGCCGTGATCCAGATAATCCACCAATTGGCGCACGACCATCACGGCGGAATTTTCTTCGCTTTCCGGCGTGGAGGCGCCTAAGTGGGGAATGTTGATGGTATGGGGCAGCTTCACGGTTTCCGGATCGGGGAAGTCCACCACGTAGTTCACTACGACGCCGGCGTCCATAAATTTCTTCAGGGCCTTGACATCCACCAAGCCGCCGCGGGCAATATTGATGAGGCGCATCCCCGGCTTGGCAATGGAGAGCAGCTCTTCGCCGACGAAATTTTTCGTATCCGGCGTGTAGGGAATGTGGAGGGTGACGTAATCCGCCTTGTTAAAGAGAGCCTTGGGATCCTCCACCACGTCCACGCGGGTATCCAGATTCAAGGCATTGCCGATGGAGAGGAAGGGGTCGTAGCCGATAACATTCATGCCCATGTCGATGCCCATTTTCGCCACACGGCGGCCCGTGGCCCCCAGGCCGATGACGCCCAGGGTCTTGCCCATGAGCTCGGGGCCGGCGAAGCGCTTCTTCGCCGCCTCCACATCCTTGCCGATGGCATCGCCCTTATAGCTTCTTACCCAGTCGATGCCGCCGAGGACGTCCCTGGAAGACATGAGCAGGGCCAGAAGCACCAGCTCCTTCACGCCGTTGGCATTGGCCCCCGGCGCCTTGGTAACCACGATGCCCTTTTCCGAGCAGCGGTCGATGGGAATATTGTTCACGCCGGCACCGGCGCGGCCGATAAAGCGCACATTGGGACCGAATTCGTAATCGTGAAGATCGGCACTGCGCACCAAAATAGCGTCGGGATCTTCCACATCCGGCGAGGCGATAAAATTCGCCGGCAAAAGCTTCAGCCCTTCCTTGGAAATATTGTTCAAGGTCTTAATCTTATAGACCCGTCGTTCGTCATTAGCCACGTTGCACCTCGAATTCCTTCATGTAATTAACCAGAGCCTTCACGCCGTCGATTTCCATGGCATTATACAGGCTCGCCCGCATGCCGCCGACGCTGCGGTGGCCCTTCACATTATACAGGCCCTTGGCCTTGGCCCCGGCGACGAAATCGGCGTCCAGATCCTTGTCCCCGGTCACGAAGACCGCATTGGTCAGGGAGCGATCCTTTGCGGGAATATTATTTATAAAGAGAGCGCTGTTGTCGATGGTGTCGTATAAAAGCGCCGCCTTTTCCCTGTTCCGGGCTTCCATGGCCTTCACGCCGCCCATCTTCTTCACCCAATCCAAAACCAGGCCGCAAATATAAATGCTGTAGCAAGGCGGGGTGTTGAACATGGAATCTTTTTCCAAATGGGTCTTGTAATCCAACATGGTGGGCAGCGCGCCCTTTTCCTTTTTCAAGAGATCCTTCTTCACGATGACCACGGTGACGCCGCTGGGTCCTAAGTTCTTTTGTGCACCGGCAAAGACCAGGCCGCAGCGATTCACATCGTAGACCTCGCTTAAAATATTGGACGACATATCCGCCACCACCGTGCCCTCTAAGGCCGCCAAGCGATCCGGAGCGAGGCGGGTGCCGTAAATCGTATTGTTGACACAGACATAGGTATAGACGCTGCCCGCATCCGCCACCGATTGATCGACGGCGGGATAGTAGGAAAAATTATCTTCTTCGGAAGAGGCGATGGCCTTCACGGGATAAAGCATGGCCGCTTCCTTATAAGCCTTCTTCGCCCAAGAGCCGGAGATCACGTAGGAAGCCGTTTCGCCTTCGGACAAAAGATTCATGGGGATCATGGTAAATTGCAGGGACGCGCCCCCTTGCAAAAAGAGCACCTCGTGATCATCGTCCAGAGAGAGGAGAGATCGAAGAGATTCCTTGGCTGCTGCATGAATGGCTCCGTACTCGCTTGAGCGGTGACTCATTTCCATCACCGACATGCCGCAGCCCTTGTAGTTCAGCATATCCTTCGACGCCTGCTCCAAAACCTCCACCGGTAAAGTGGCGGGGCCGGCGGAAAAATTAAATACTCTTTCCATAAGATACCTCCTACTCATAAATCACTGTAAAGCACTAAAGCTTTTTGAATATTGCCTTATTATACGCCTTCAGAGAGAAAGAAACAATATGGTGGTGATAAAAATAAAGTATATGGATGGCGACGGCTCTTCGACAATCGAATTTTCCGATACCCCCCCCCGAACGAAAAATATTTTTCTATAGGTGGAAGATTGCGATAGAATGGTGCTTTCCAAACCGTATAATAGATTTTAGGATAATCACTCGCCGAGACCTCGGCAAAAGAAAAGGAGGATATATGAAACGAACACTGGCCCTATTGATGGCCCTACTGCTCTTTCTGACGAGCACCGCTCCCACGGCAAAAGTCTTTGCCCAAGGCGAAGTGCCGGAAACGGGCGGTACGGCAACATACCAAACTATTTTAAAAGCACCGAACCCAACAGTCGAAAAAGGTAAAGAAGGTACGTTACCCTCAAATGGTGGCGATATTCATATCCTTTACAACTCTCACAACGTAAAAGACACCGATATGGAGGTGCAGGTTTTAAAAGACGATGTGCTGATGCCGTACACATTCACAACGGTCCTCGCCCACGATGATCAAGGCATGCACGGGGTCGAATTTTCCGGCAAACTTCCTGCCAACGACAGGGCCAAGGATGTAGTTTATAAATTCTATATTAAGGAAAAAGCAGATGAAAAGTACGACGCAAGTAACGTCATTACCATTACGGTAAAGGCGAAGAACACGGCTGAACCGACGATTACGGGAGTCAATCGAACCGATATTGTCTTGGAGCCGGATTCTCCTTCACGCTATGTCACGTTAACCTTTGAAGGGAACAATCTGTCGAGTGACACAGTCAAAGCCGTCACCAAGAAAGACGGCGTAGTCACCGACGAAATTAAGTGGAACTATCTTTCAATAGCGGGCTTCATGGCGTCAACAATAATGCCCGCCGCGCCGGAAGATAAGGACATCGTCTATACCACCACTTTCTCTACGGCTAACGGCTCGAAACAAACTGTGAAAATTACGGTAAAGGCAAAGTCTGCCGCCGCACCCACCGAAAAGACCTTAACCGGCATCTCCATCGAGCCGACAAGTCTTCCTAAGAGCGGCGGCGATGTAGTCGTAACCCTCAAGGGCGAAAACTTAGAACCTGCGGATATAAACTCCGAGATTCGCATTCGAATGGATCTACAAAACATTCCCGTTAAATGGGAAAAAACCACGGAGGGTTTAAAGGCTAATTTAACGATTCCGGAAAATACTTCGGGCGCCGAACAAAAATATTTAATGAAGTTTTTCTTGAAAAACGACACGAGCAAATTCCAAAAAGGAAATGTCACCGTTACGTTAGAAGAAGGACCGGTCGCACCTGCCGTACCGACAGTCAAAGACTTAATTGCAGATCCCGTAAGCCTACCGACTACAGGCGGAGATGTCGCTTTAATCGTCACGGCGGAAAATGCCACAAAAGACGATATCCAATGGACGGTGAAAAAAAGACGGCCGAGAAGATCCTCATTTAAAACCGACCTCTACCGGTGACCTTAACTTCTCTCTCACCCTGCCGAAAAACGACACGGACAAAGACGTCGTCTACACCGTGGAAGCCAAAGCGGAAAAGGAAACTCAAGCCCAAAAGGCCACCATTACCGTGGCAAAGACGGCGGCGACGCCCCCGGTTGTGCAAGACTCAAAAATCAAAATGATGATCGATGTCAATGAACAAATCGATGCCGCCTCTTCTGAAGAGACATTCCCCGTTATCGCCACGCCCAACACCGATGCCAAAAATGTGAAACTGCACATCACGGCAAATGGAAAGGACGTAGCCCTTCCCTATACAGTCACGGGAGAAAAATCAGACACGGGAGAAAAAGCGAAAAAAACCGTCACCATCAACTTCCCTGAAAACAAAACTGCTTCTCCCGTCGTTTACAAAGTTACCTTTAACGCCACGGGAAATGACACCGTCTTCCAAGACAAGCCGGTAGCTACCTTTACTCAAGCTGCAGGGGAAGTGGTCAATGCAAGCATCAGCAGCATTTCCGCCACCAATGACCAACTGCCCCTGGCAGGCGGAGATACCAAGATCACCATTAAGGGCACGGATCTGGACAAGGTAAAGCTCGTTACGAAGCTTTTTAAAGTAGAAGACGGCACAGAAACGGAAGTCAAGCTCGCCGACTACATGACCGGCAAATTCGCAGGAGAGGGTATAGCACTATCCGCCCCCTTCACCTTCCCGAAAGTAGACAAGGACACGACATTCGTCTTTAAGGCTTCCGTTGACGAAACCAACTTCGTCGAAAAAGCCATTTACCAAACATCGGAAGGCTCCAATCGCGAAACGGAAACCCTGGCACCTAAAAAGGTCTTTACCATTCACGACGATACCCTCGTCGTCGACTTCCACGAACCGGTGGAAGAAGCCCGCGCCAATGCCATTATGAAGAACGTGCATATCCTCGCGGGAAGCGAGACCATCAATATAAGCGAAAGTGACAAGGTTTCCTTCGACGGCAATACTTTACAGATCAAATTTGACAAGCCGATCTTTAAGGATAAGAAAGCCTATAAGCTGGTCGTCGACGCTCGTACCTTTAAGCTCTTTAACGAAAAGGAAAACAGAGAGAAAGAAAATAAAGCCTTTGAATCCATCATTCAAAAAGACGGCCCTTATATCGAAGACGCCAAATTTGAACAAGGTTACAAGCTTGAATCCGAAGGCGGAAATGTCGTATTGAAGCTCACAGGCTACAATCTACCCGACAATTTGAAGGTAAGAATTCGGGAAAATAACAAGGAAAAAACCGAACTGAAGGAAATTCCGATTAAAATCGAAGGCAGCCCTAACGAAAGAACCATTACCTTTACCGCCCCGGCCAACACGACGGATCGCGTACAAAGCTACAGCGTCCTCGTTTCCACCGACGGCGTACAATACTCGTCGGAAGTTTCCAATATGCAAAACCGCTTCCGCCGCATGGTGGTTTCGGTTCTGCCGAAAGACGCAGAGGCCGACGCGCCGCAAATCGACTTTATGCAAATTCAATCCTACGGCAATGCGGACGACGGCGATATTACCCACACCAATTTGCCTACAGGTCAAGAATCCAAGAAGACCTTGGTCTGGATCTACGGCGCCAATTTAAATGCCGACCACACCCGCCTGCGCCTCATCGACAAAAACGGCGTCTACTGGTCCCCCATTTACGACGCCACCCAAGACAGCGGCACCCGCATCCTGATGACCATGCTGGACGGCATCCACGGCGGCACCCCGGGCATGACGGGCAAGGGCAACAATATGCTTATGGAAGTCATCCTGCCCCGGGGCTATCAACCGGACAAATGGGAAGGCTACGAAGAAGGCACTACCTTTAAATACGAAGTCGCTCCCGACGGCGTGAACTTCGACAGCGAAGTCACCGTTACCGCCACCGTTCGATTCGACCACGAAGATTCCAAGAAAAATATCGATGAGGAACTCACCGAGGTTATCGTCCGCCACGTGGACAAAGGCGGCAATAACATCGACAAACCGGAAACGGTTAAAGCCTACAATCACCTGCATCCCTGTGACCTTCAAAAGCTCTTGCCCTTAAGAGACAAGGACGGCTTCAAAAAAGAATTCGAAGGCTACAAGGTTGCCGATACCGACGAAATCGTCAAGGGCAAGACCGGCCCCAATCACTACGGCCCCGCCTACTACGACGGCAAAACCGTGAAAGAGCTTAAAAACAGCAAGGGCGAAATCGTATTGGTTTACGGAAAGACAGAAAAACCGGTGGATCCTTCCAACCCGTCCGATCCGACCAATCCGTCGAACCCCTCGACGCCGAGCAAACCCGATTCTCCTTCGAACACGGGATCCGGCAGTGGCTATTTCATTCTTCCCTCGACACCGACGAAAGAAGTAGCGAAACCGGAAGAAAAACCGGCTCCCACAAAGGGCTATATCGCCGGTTACCCGGACCACACCTTCCGTCCCGCCAAGTCCATGACCCGCGCCGAAGCTGCCGCCATTTTGGCAAGACTTTGCAAGCTCACCGGTGCGGACAGCACCAAGCCCGACTTTAAGGACGCCGACGGCTGGTACAACGCCGCCATCAACGACGTGGTCAAGGCCGGCTATATGAAAGGCTATCCCGATGGATCCTTTAAACCCGATCAACCCATTACCCGCGCGGAATTTGCCGTCATCCTCTCCCACGTCTTAAAAGACGAAACCGCCCCCAATCCCTTTAAGGATACGGCCGGCCACTGGGCGAAGGATGCCATCGACAAAGCCTACGCTCAAGGCATTATTAAAGGCTACGGCGACAACAGCTTCCGCCCCGACGCACTTGTCAGCCGCGCCGAAGCCGTCGCCATGGCCAACCGTACCTTCCGCTTACAAAGAACCGTCATCAAAAATCCCTTTACGGACATCAGCCCCGACCACTGGGCTTACAACGACATCCTCACGGCTGTAAGCAACAAATAAAAATTAATTTTTTAGGGAGTACACGAAGTACTCCCTTTTTTATTGGAAAAAACGCCGCTTTTTGAAAAAAGGAGGCGCTAACCGCGGCTGTAATTTTAAAAAACGGCCCTTTTCGCAAATTACAATTTAAAATCCCGGCTCTTTTTTTCGATTATCCCGTTTTCTTAATTTAAGGATTCTTCGCCGATAGGCCGCCACATTTTTTCAGGGCATAGAAAAAGCCGGACTGCATTATAAGTCCGGCTGTTTTGGTGGAGACGGCGGGGGTCGAACCCGCGTCCGAGAACTCTTCCACCGAGGTTTCTCCAAGCTCAGTTTTTCTTTAAATTTCCCTTATAGCGAAAAGAAAAACAAAAGGCCGCTAAAAGGTAGCTTCATTAATTCCGGCGTCGGGGCAAAGCTTGACCGACGACGTTTCACCACTGATTTGACACTTCCCTAAGCCGTGGTCCTCTTAGTTCCGTGGGTAGCGTAATTTACGCTGCCAGTGCTAAATTGTTTTCGTTAGCATTTAATTTTTTTGAGCCATTTTTACGTTGCCTGACTCATCAACGGCTTGCTACCTCGGGTTCCGAATCCCCGTCGAAGCCATTTCGTCCCCGTAGGTATCTTCTAGCCTATCGTTTTTGGCGCCTAATGTCAATTCTATCCGCAAAAAAGACCCGGCGGATGCCGAGTCTTCGCTTATTCTGCCGATTCGAAATTTTCCACCAGGTCGCCGCCCTTGGTGTAAAGGTAGTAGTACAGGCCTTTCTTCGCCATCAGGGCGCGGTGATCGCCCTGTTCCACAATACCCTTGTCCTTTTCCATGACGAGGATGGTATCCGCCGCTTCCACGGTGGAGAGCCGGTGGGCGATGGTGATGGTGGTGCGCCCTCGGGTCAGCTCGTCCAGGGAGTTTTGGATGATCATTTCGCTTTCGTTGTCCAAAGCCGAGGTGGCCTCGTCTAAAATCAGGATCGCCGGATTTTTCAAGAAGACCCGGGCGATGGAGATCCGCTGTTTCTGTCCGCCGGAAAGCTTCACGCCCTTCTCCCCTACGTGGGTCTTAAAGCCCTTTTCCAAAGCCATGATGAAATCGTAGGCGTTGGCCAGCTTCGCCGCCTCCATGACCTCGGCGTCGGTGGCGTCGGGGCGGCCGTAGCGAATATTTTCCATAATGTTGGTGTTAAAGAGGTAGACGTCCTGTTGCACCATGCCGATGTGGTTGCGCAGGCTTTCAAGAGTGAGATCCCGCACGTCGTAGCCGTCCACTTTCACCGCGCCCCGATCCACGTCGTAGAAACGGGGGATGAGATTGCAGATGGTGGTCTTGCCCGCGCCGGAGGGGCCGACGAGGGCCACGTTTTCGCCGGGGGCGACGTGAAGGCTGAAGTCCTTCAGCACTTGGGTCTTGCCTTCGTAGGCGAAGTCCACGGAATCGAAGAGGATGTCGCCTTCGGGATTTTTTAATTCCACGGCGTCTTTCTTGTCCTTGATCTCGCTTTCGATGGACATAATGTCCCGGAAGCGCTCGATGCCCGTGGTGCCCTTTTGGAAGGTTTCCGTGAAGTCGATGATGCGGCGCACGGAGGCCACCATGGTGGTGACATACATTATATAGACGATCATGTCCCCGGGGAGAATTTCCCCGGCCATCATGCAGCGGCCGCCGGCGATGATGACGATGAGGTACATAAGCCCGTCGAAGTTGCGCGTCACGGCGTTAAAGCCCGCCATGGCCTTGTAGTATTCCCGCTTGGTTTCCAAAAAGCGTTGGTTTTCGTTTTCGAAGCGTTCCTTCTCCATGTCTTCGTTGGCGAAGGATTTCGTCACCCGTATGCCGGAGATGGAGTCTTCGATGGTGGCGTTTAAATCCCCCATCATGGCCCGCTGCTTCCGCTGAGCGGCGAGCATGCGCAGGCGAAATTTTCGCGCCGCGATGAGCATAAGGGGAATCATGAGGTAGAGGATCAGGGTGAGCTTCAAATGAACCGACGCCAGAATCAGGAAGGTCGCCGTCACTTTTACCAGGAAGATAAAGTATTCTTCCGGAGCGTGGTGGGAAAATTCCGTGATGTCGAAGAGGTCGTTGGTGATGCGGCTCATGATCTGCCCCACCTGAGTATCGTTGTAGAAGGACGCGCTCAAGGTCTGCAGATGATTGTACACGTCCCGGCGCATGTCTTTTTCGATCTTCGCCCCCATCATGTGGCCGATATTGGTCATGTAATAGGCGGCCACGATTTCCACGGCCTTAATGGCGAAAAACAATATGGCCAGCCGCCCGATGAGGCCCGGGGTGATGAGGTGAATATCTTTCGAACCTAAATTGGTCATGTGGCGCAGAATCACCGGCAGCACGATTTCCGTCACAGTGGTGAAGCCCGCGCAGAGCAGGTCGGTAAATAATATGCCTTTGTAATTTGCAAAATAGGGTTTGACCACGGCAAACTTTTTAAACAAGAATGAACTCCTTTCGTTATATCCAAAGAGACAGCAGGTACAGGGCCATGAGATGGGCGGGATAGAAAATATAGAAGAACCAGCGCTCGCCTCTGCCCCGCTTGCCGTTGTACTGATAGATTAAGGGCAGGGACAGATACACTGTGCCGTAAAGGGGCGCCTCAAAGAAAAAGGCGAAGAGCCCCATGAACATGGTGCGGCGACGATCGTTGCAGGCCAGATAAAGCAAGACCATGGCGATAATGCCGCTGGCGCCGTAGTCGAATTTCAAGATTTCGGCGAGAATGGCCGCGGCGATGAAGAGCCAGGCGGCATAAGATCGCTTTCCTTTTTTATCTCCGTCGAGAATTTTCTTCATCCCGACGATGGTCACAGCGCCCAATGCCAATTCAAAGAGCACATTTTGGTGATCCCAATAAAAAACCTGCCCGAAAAGGCCCAAATCAAAGGGCACTTCGGCGATTAGGGCAAAGAGCAAAAGTCTCTGAATTTGTTTCTTGTAATCCCCGCTGAGCAACACGCCCTGGACGAGAAAAAAGCAGAAGATGGGAAAGGCGATGCGCCCGGCCAAAGTCGCGATGGTGGCGAGAAGGCTCGCCGTCGGAATGCCCCACAAAACGGGAATCCCCCACGACGTCGTAACGCCCGTCGGCATAAAGCCCAGGCTGTTTAATGCCACGCCCTGGCTCATGTGGTCGAAAAACATCAACACACAGGCGATCATCTTCAGGGCGTTGCCGGAAAGGCCCTTTTCCCTGTGCCACGAGGCCAAAAAGCTTTCCTTTGCCTGAGGCGTGAGAAGTCTATTCATCTTTATCCTCCAATAAATTCTGGTAGTCCATGTCGTAGGTGGCGATGAGGGCGTATTCAGGATGATCCTTTTCCACCTTCCACTTTAATTCGAAGTCGATGTCCGTGGCTTTCCCCTCAAGATCCATGGGCAGGAGCACGTCGAAAATTAAATTCAAGCCGTCCTTGCGCCCGACGATGCGAAAATCGTGGAGATCCAGGCGGGAATCTATTTCCCTGAGCTTCTTCTTTACGTAATCGTAAAGGGCGTTGCTCCGTGGGTCGTCGATGCGAATGGGATCGATGTGGATCGTCGCGTCCATATGGTATTTGGCTGAAATGTACCGCTCGATTTCGTCGATGTCCTGATGAATTTTCATGACATCGTCTTCGCTGTTGACCTCCACGTGGAGGGTGAGGAATTGATTGTCGGCGCCGTAGTCGTGATACATCATGTCGTGAACGCCGAGGGCCACGGGGAAGCTCTTAATATCCTTCATAATGGCGCGGATCAGCTCGGGATCGGTCTTGCGACCCAAGAGGGAATCCACGGTCTCCATTAAGCTTTCCCAGCCGCTTTTTAAAATAATCCCCGCCACGAGAAGGCCCATCCATCCGTCGATGTTCAGGGAAAAAAAGTGATAGACCGTGAGGGACAATAGCACCGCCGCCGTGGCGAAGACGTCGCCCCGAGCGTCGTAGCCTGTGGCCACGAGGAGCTCCGAATCCATGGCCTCGCCCAAGGCCACATTGTATCGGTACAAAAAAACCTTGCCCGCCATGGCAAAGATCAATGCCCCCACGGCGAGGGCCGAGGTTTCCATGACGTCGGGCCGGATGATGGTCTTCCCCGATTCCCACAACAAACTGAGCCCGGTCCATATAATGATCAGGCTCACGAGAAAAGAGGCCAGATACTCCATGCGGGCGTGGCCGTAGGGGTGGTTTCTGTCCGCCGGCATGGCGGCCAGATGAAAGCCCCCCAGGGCGATGACGGAGCTCATCAGGTCCATGACATTGTTCAGGCCGTCGGCGATCATGGAAATGGCGCCGGCCAAGGTGCCCAAGACGATTTTCGACAGGGCAAAGATAAAGTTTAATACGATGCCCAATACCGCCGCATCTCTCCCCATGGCGGTGCGCCGCGCCTGATCCTTGGGATCGGGCAATTTTTTATGAATCAGTTTATCCAGCATAGTTCCCTCGCCTAAGCGTCGGTTCTTAAATCCATCTTCAATTTTGTCATCTTCAGACCCTGCATTTCGTTCACCGTAAAGAGAATGTCGCCGTAGCGCACCACTTCTCCCTGCTTGGGAATGCGGTCCAAGAGCTCGATGACGAAGCCGCCGATGGAGTCGGATTTTTCGCTTTCCAAATTCATGTGGAAGTAGTCGTTGATCTCGTCGATTCTGAGCTCCGGATCCACGAGATAGACGCCGTTTTCGAGAAGAATCACGTCGGTGCTTTCCAAATCGTACTCGTCGTCGATATTGCCCACGAGCTCTTCTAAAATATCTTCCATGGTGATTATGCCGCTGGTGCCGGCGTACTCGTCCACCACCACGGCGATGGAGAGATTTCTCGCCTTCATTTCGCGGAAAATGCGGTCGGCCACGGCGCTTTCGCCGATAAAGTAGGCGTCGCGCAGAATATCTCTCAGGTGAATCTCCTCCCCTTGAGCCAAAAGGCGCACCACATCTTTCATGTACAGGATGCCGATAATGTGGTCGATGGAATCTTCGTAGACGGGAATGCGGCTGTAGCGATTGTCCTTCAGTAGCTCAAAAATTTCCTCTTCCGTGGCCTCCACATCCAGCGCCACAACGGAGGTGCGGGGCTTCATCATGTCCGATGCCGTGGCGGAGGAAAAGTCCAGCACATTGTCGATGTAGGCCCGCTCTTCCCGCTGCAGCACCCCTTCCTCTTCTCCCACTTCCACCAGGGTCTTAAATTCTTCCTCGGTAATGGTGGGGGAATCGTCCACATTGGAAAAAAGCAGCTTGGTGATGAAATTAGTAAAAGCCGAGAGGAGAAAGACCAGGGGCGTAAAGAGGGTGGTGAGCCGGCTAATGGGCTTCGCCACCTTACGACTGATCATTTCCGGCTGCTGTTGGGCGGCGGTTTTCGGCAGCACTTCGCCGAAGATCAAGACCAAAATCGTCATGACCACCGTGGCCACCACCGGGCCGCTGGCGCCGAAGAGTTGAGTGAAAAACACCGTGGCCACCGCCGAGGAGGCGATGTTGACGATGTTGTTGCCGATTAAAATACTGGACAGCACGTCCTGAGGCTTTTCCAAAAGTTTTAACACGGTCAAACTTTTATTGTCCCCGTCGGCGGCGCGCTGACGCAGGCGAATTTGATTCACCGAGGTGAGGGCCGTCTCCGACGAAGAGAAAAAGCTCGACAGAGCAATTAAAATTGCGACGACCGGTATATATATCCAAATATCTTCCATTTACTTCGCTCCAAAATTTCCTTCAAATACGTAGCGGTCATTCTTTACATCCAATACCTTGGCCCGCAAGGTGCCCATATGCTCGGGCATAAAGGCGTTGGGATCCAGGACGATTTCTTTTTGCGCCGGCACCAACTTCAGCCCCTCCACGTTCACGGCGGCTTGGGCCAGAGAAAGGGCCGCTCCTTCGGGGAGCAAAAGGCTTCCCAAATTTAAACGCTCCACCTTCATGTGCACCGTGCCGTCTTTATAGGCTATGGGATTCGTCTTTAAGACCAGTTCACTCCGCATGCCGTAAGCCTCCACGGGTATGCGGAAATAAAAGCCGTCGGCGACGGAAAAACGAATATCGCTTCCGCTTCTTTCCAAGCCTTCACGCATGGCGCTTTCCAAGGCTTCTTTCGTCAGGCTCACTTCGTAATTGGATTTTTCATTTATCTCGATCTCTTCTTCTTCCGGCCGGTCCTTGGGGCGGGACAAAATAAACAGGCCCGCGAGAACGATGATGTTCACGGCCAAGAGCAAAAGAAAAGCAATTTTCCACGAGGAATTGTGCATAGTACGCTCCTGTGTTATGATTTTTTTGTACCTATGGTACTAGAGATATCATACTATAATAGGAAAAACAATTGTAGCAGTAAGGAGGATTTATGCTTGAAAAAATGAATACGAGACGGTGGATTGCCGTCGGCATCGCCGTATTGATCCTGGGGATCAGCGCCCTTTCAAGCGGCATCAGCGAAAATTTAAATCGCGAGGCTCGCATGAGAAAGCTGGAAGATTCCCTGAAAGATGCCGTCAGCGGCATGAACGAAGAGGTGGTGGAAGAAGGAGATGCCGACAAGCGTATCGCCGTTATTACCGTCGAAGGCGCCATTATGAATCTGCCTCAGGCCTCTTTCCTCACCGAAGCTTACGATCATAAAGCCACTTTAAACGCCCTGGACAATGTCTTGGAAGACGACACCATTAAAGGCGTGCTCCTGAAGGTAAACTCCCCCGGCGGCGGCGTCTACGAAAGCGCCGAGCTGCACAAGCGGGTGAAGGCCATCGTCGATGCGAAAAAACCCGTCTATGTGTCCATGGGCAATACGGCGGCCAGCGGCGGCTATTATATTTCCGCCCCGGCGACGAAAATTTTCGCCGCACCCTCCACCCTCACCGGCTCCATCGGCGTCATTATGGGGGGAACCAATATTTCCGGCCTCATGGAAAAATTCGGCATCGCCGATCAAACCATTAAGAGCGCCGCTCACAAGGACATCGGCAGCAACACCCGCCCCATGACCGACGAAGAGCGGGCCATTTTGCAAAGCGTGGTGGACGATCTCTACGGGGAATTTTTAAACGTGGTCTCCCAAGGCCGCCACATGGACATGGCGAAGCTTCGCCCCTTGGCCGACGGCAGAGTCTTTACGGGCAAGCAGGCCAAAGCACAGGGCCTGGTAGACGAGCTGGGCTATTCGGAAGACGCCTTGGCGGCGCTGAAAAAAGCCATTAAGGTGGACGAGCCCGAAGTCTTTAATTACACCACGGGCTTCGGTGACAACTTCTTCGCCTCCCTCTTCAGCCAAAAGGCCTCGCAAAACGAAGCGGCGGCCAATCTCGTGCTGAAAGCCCTCGCCGACAACGACCGGCCCATGTACCTCTACGGAGGTGAATAATGAAAGACCAACACTACGATCCTTTTTCCGAAAAGAAAAAAGGCCTCTTTCATAAAAAAGAGACCGACGAAAAAGAAATCCCCGTAAATGACGAAGAGGCCGAAAAAATTTCCGAGCCGATTATCGATAAGGCAGATGAAAAACTTTCCGAGCCGATTATCGAAACGACGGAAGTGGAAAATCCCTTGGAAGATAATTTTTCCGAAGACCCCAAACCGAAGGCGGATATCGCCAAGGCGCCTCTGCGCCGGCGCAAGTATCCCGTCTCCGCCATGGTCTCGGCGGGCTTTTGGATTCGCACCGTAGCCTTTTTAATCGATGCCGCCATCGCCGCAGCCTTTGCGTCGATCTTCGCCTCGCCCATCACCGCCCTCTTCCTCACGGAAGGAAGCCTCGCGGCCAAAGCCCTCAGCGGTTTTATCTTCTACCTGTACTTCGTTCTTTCCACCTACCTGACCAACGGTCAGAGCCTGGGAAAAATGATTACGGGCATTCGCATCATCCATCCCGACGAGCCGCGCCTCTCTTTGACCACCGTCGTCATTCGGGAAGGCTTCTGCCGCTTCATTCAAACCACTTTCCTTCTGCTCTATATCATCACCGCCTTCTCCGAAAGGAAGCAAAACCTCGGCGACTTCCTCTCAGGCACCTTCGTCGTGAAAGACGCCCTCTACGTGGTGGAGAAAGACGATGGCGATCTCTTTTACGCCTACGAAAATTAAATCGTGACATGAAAAAACTGCGGACAAGGTCGCCGCAGTTTTTTTGTGCCCTATCTCCGCAAAAGGGCATGAAAAAAAGACCGCCATTCGGCGATCTTCTTTGTGGAGCTATCGACGGGACTTGAACCTGCGACCTCTACATTACCAATGTAGTGCTCTACCGGCTGAGCTACGATAGCATCTCAATACCTATACAATTATAGGTGAGAGATCCGATACTGTCAAGGGAGAATTTACATTCCGTTCATTTTATTTTTACTCGCCCTTCCCCTCAGCGGAAATGTCGTTGCCCTCGTCGTCGAAAATTTCGTCTTCGTTGTCGGTGTAGACCACCTTGTCTCCGGCACAGAGCACGGTCCAGCCCGAGGGCACGAGAATGTTTTGATCCCGCTGCACGATGAGGATCAGCTCCGACGGCTTAAAGTTGAGATCCATAATTCGCTTGCCTTCCCAGGGGTGGTGCTTGCGAATGGTGAACTCTTCCAGATTGCCCCCCACTTCGTCGAAGTGGCTCTTGCCGCCGATCACGGCTACGTCGCCTTTTTCCAGCACCGTGTTTCCGTGGGGCACGATGGTCTTGCCGTTTCGTACCAGTTTCGCCACGATAAAGTCGAAGGTCAGGCGTAGCGCTCCATAAAGTCGAAATTTTAAAAGTCCAGGCCCAGGGAGGCGGCGCCGATGCCGAGAATAAAAAATAAAAGCAGGGCGGGGATGCCGTATTTATGGGAGACGCGAATGGCAAAAAGAGCCAATATAAAGACGATGGAAATAAAAAGCAAGAGTTGATTCACGATACAGCTCCTTCAAATGCTAAGAGGGCGAGCTTTTTTTCGTCGCCGCCGGTGTAATGGCCCGGCTCACCGCTTGCATAGACGACGCGGTGGCAGGGCACGACGATGATGTGGGGATTTTTCGACAGGGCGCTTCCCACGGCCCGGGCACCGCCGGGTGATCCCGCGGATCGGGCCAGCTCGCCGTAGCTTGCAGTCTCGCCGAAGGGAATCCTCATCGCCTCGTCGTAGACCCGTTGAGCAAAGGCGGAGGGCGCCTTCTTCAGGGGCAGGTCGAAGGTCTTTCTTTTGCCGGAAAAATACTCCCGAAGCTCCTCCGCCGCCCGTTCACACAAGGCATGGCCCGAGGCGGCGGGGGCATCGTCGGTGAAATCGATGGAAAGAATCAGCTCATCGTCGGCGGTGATTTTTATTCTGCCCACCGGCGTTTCGACGATGGCCTCGAAAATCGGCTCTTGATTTTGCATTTTCTCCCCGCTTCTATTTTATGCCGTCTAAAAGAATCTCCGGCTTCGACCATAAGGTGCGATTGAATTTTTCCGCACCCGCTTCATTTAAGTGGTAGCCGTCGTAATAATCCTCCCGCTCGAGCCCTGCCGCGGATTTCAATTCGTTGAGATCCACAAAGGGGATGGACGATTCTTTCGCAAAGGCTTTTACATCCTCAAGGGCCGCCTTATACAGGCTCTCGTTGTACGTCGGCGTCTTCACTAAAATAAATCGAATGTTCCTGTCGTCGCAATACTTTTTCATTTTCAAAAGTATCTCCTTGTCCGACCGGCGCATGTGGCGCAGAAAATCTTTCGAACTGAAATGATCCCCTCCTGCCGCGAAATCCTCGCTTTGCCCCTGAAGGGCCACGTGGCCTCTCCGCGGATCTTTGTAGTCTTTCGGCCGCACGGTGTAGTCCTCATCTTTTAATTCCGACCAGCGGCTATGGTATTTTATTAAGGGAAAAAGAGCTTGGGGCCAAAGCCTGGGAGGCGCCGCATTCACCACCATGGCTAATTTATTAAAGCTGAAGGGCACCGGATCCGAATAGGAATGGATCACGCCCTCCTCCTCGAAATCTTCACTATAAATACAGGACATAACATCTAAAACCACGACCTTGGGCTTGTGCTTTTTTACTGCCTCTTTCATGTAATAATAACTCGCATCCACCGGCTGTTTTTGACTGGCCAGGACATAGGATTTCACACCGCAACGTTCTTCGAGAATGTTCGGCGAAAAGGTGCAATAACTATGGCTGGAGCCTAAAAAGTAAATGGCTCCCCTGTCTTCTTCGTTGTAGAAGCCGCCGATCTTGTTGCTCATGTCCCAGGGCGGATCAAGGGATTTGCGAATACAGATTTGATTGGCGCGGGCCAAAGCGAGGCAAAGGATCGCGCAAAACAAAAGGCATTTCGCCCACGTGATGACTTTTTTCATCCCTTCCGCCTCCTAAAATTGAAAGTAAATAAATTGGCTTTCCGCATAACCCGGACCGTAGACGCCGAAAATAACCGTGGCGAGAATCAAAGACCACAGGATGATCCAGCGCAAAAGAACGGGGCCCCGGGCCACGGCATCCCCGAATTTGACGCCGCGGTATTTTATCCCGTCCACAACCACAAGCACCGCCATAGCGACGAGAGCGCACACCATGTTCGCGTTGCCCAAGGCGGAGTTTGCCAATTGGTTTAAGAATAAATCCCTGCCGTAGTCGCCGCCAAACAAATGGCGTATGTAGAGATACCCCTGCGAAATCGTATCGGCTCGAAAAAAGACAAAAGCCGTCACGACCACGACAAAGGTGTAAGCTCGGCCGGCGATTTTTTTGAGGCCGGCGGATTTTTTCCCTTTACCTCTTCCCGTCGCGGCTTCCAGACAATTGAACAGGCCGTGAATCATGCCCCACAAGACGAAATGCATGGCCGCCCCGTGCCAAAGGCCGGAGACCATAAACACCGCCATGAGATTAAAGAGATGGCGCGGGCGTCCTTTCCTGCTGCCTCCCAAGGGAATATACAAGTAGTCGCGAAACCAGGTGGACAGGGAAATGTGCCAGCGCCGCCAAAATTCGCCGATGGATGCGGCCAAGAGAGGCTCTCTGAAATTGTCCATCAAGTCGATTCCCAACACCTTCGCCGAGCCCTTGGCGATGACGGAGTAGGAATAAAAGTCGCAGTAAATTTGAATGGTGAAAAAAACCGCCCCGACGAGGAGCATGAGCCCTCCGTAGGCTCCGCTGTCGTTAAACACTTCGTTGACCAAAATGGCCACCCGATCGGCCAAGACCAGCTTGAGAAAAAAGCCCCAACACATGTAGACGAAGCCATGGACCATGTTTTCGTAGGAGAACGTCGCGGGCTTTTTTAATTGAGGCAACAGATTCGTGGAGCGCTCGATAGGTCCTGCCACAAGCTGGGGAAAAAAGGACACAAAGAGGGCGTAGTCCAACAGATTCCGCTCCGCTTTTAAATCCCCCCGATACACGTCCACCGTGTAGCCCAAGGCCTGAAAGGTGTAAAAAGAAATTCCCACGGGAAGAAGGAAGCGAAAACTTAAATCCAGCGCTCCTCCGTTAAAAAGGCCGGCCAATCGATTGTACGTATCCACGGCAAAGTTCGCGTATTTAAATAAAAAGAGAATGCCTAAATTAATGAGGAAGCAAAAAAACACAAAGGTCTTTTTCCTTCTCTCCTCTTTCGCATCCTCCACCCATATTCCCGTCACGAAGGTGATCACAATAGACAGCACCATGAGGAGGGTGTACTTTACATTCCAACAGCTGTAGAAAAATAAACTGGCCGCTAAAAGAAAGCCCTTTTTTGCCCGAGGGGGCAAGAAAAAGTAAAGGGCGACGACGATGGGAAAGAAAAGCAAATAATTTAGGGAATTAAAAAGCATAGGGCCTCCACACAATTTATCTATTTTATAATAGTACATTCCCCCGTGAAATTCAAAACCTTTCCCTAAACCGCCCGATTGCGCACAAAAAAATCGGCAGGTCTCCCCGCCGATTCTCCTTTTAACGACCGAACAGCTTTTTTATGAGGCGGGCGAAAAATCCCCCGGTCTCTTTCCTTTCGCTTCGGATCACCGCCACCTTCTCTTCGCCTTCTTTCTTTGCGAAGCGAGTGGCCTCGTCCATAAAGTAATCCTGGGCGATGAAATTTTCCTTGTTTTCCACGTGGGCGTAGCGTTTCGACGGCAACAGCTCTCTGCGCTTCACATCGTCCTTAAACATCATGTCCATAAAATCCAGAATTCGCTTTTTGATTTCGGGATCCAGTATGGGGCATGCCACCTCCACCCGCTTACGTAGGTTCCGGGTCATAAAATCCGCCGAGGAAATATATACCGCAGCCTCGGCGCCGCGGCCGAATTGGTAGATGCGGTGGTGTTCCAAAAAGCGGCCGACGAGGGAATAGACGGAGAGATTTTCCGTGCGCTCGGGAACCTTGGGCACGATGCAGGTGATTCCACGCACCAGCATGTCCACGGTGACGCCGGCATTGGATGCTTCGGAAATCTTGTCGATCATTTGTCTGTCGGAAATGGAATTCATCTTGAGCCGCACGTAACCCTCTCCCCCGGCCTTGGCCTTTTCGATTTCACGGTCGATGGCGGCCTCCACCCCTTCGGGCAAGGTCTTCGGGCTCACCCACAGGTAATCGTAGCTGCCGTTTAATTCCCCGATAAGGAAATTGTCGAAGAGGCGATTCACGTCTCGGCCGATGCCTTGATGGGCGGTGATCAGGGCGAAGTCCGAATACAGCTTCGCCGTCTTTTCATTGTAATTGCCCGTGGCGATTTGACTCATGTACTTGGGCTTGCCGCCGACGACCCGGGTAATGAGCAGCACCTTGGAGTGGCACTTAAATTTGTTGAAGCCGTAGATCACGCGGCAGCCGGCCTTTTCCAAATTCGCCGACCAAAGGATGTTGTTCTCCTCGTCGAAGCGGGCCCTAAGCTCCATTAAAACCAACACGTCCTTGCCGTTTTCCGCCGCCTCCATGAGCTTTTCCGCCACCATGGAATTTTTCGCGATACGGTACAGGGTAATCTTAATGGAAACCACGTCGGGATCATTGGCCGCCTCGTCCAAAAGGCGGATGATCGGGTCCATGGACTCGTAGGGATAGGACAGAAAGATGTCCCCCGCCTCCACCTGGGCCATCATGGGCTTGTGCTCGTCCACGTAGCGGCTGTTCTGTGGCTCAAAGGGCGGATCCACGCTCTCGGGTCCCATCATGGGCACAAGCTCATCCACCAAGCCGAAGAGGTAGTCGAGTCGCACCGGGCTCTGTGTCACAAAGACCCTGCTTTCGTCTAAAGAAAGCTTAGATAGCAGCAAGTCCAACAGCTCCTGCGTCGGCATGTGGTCCAGCTCCAAGCGCACGGGCACGAGCCTCTTTCTCTTCTTCAGCATCTTCTTCATGTGGGAGCGATAGTCCTCGGCAAATTCGTAGTCCTCGTCGTCCCAGTCGATGTCGGCGTTTCTCGTGACGCGCAGCTTGTAGCTTTCCTTGACCTCGTAGGATTCAAAAAGGGCCGCGCCGTATCGTTCGATGACATTTTCCAGAAGAATGTATTTGTTGTTGTCCAGGCGAATGATTCGATTTAAATTCAGCGGCACATGAATGATCCCTATGCAGCTTGTGTGGTCGTCGCCTTTTTTTATCAGGCTATAGACGATGACGATGCCTAAATTGGGAATGTGGGGAAAGGGGTGGGTCAAGTCCACAATTTGGTAGCTTAAGTAGGGACTCACCGTGTTTTCGAAATAGGATTGCATGATTTTTTCCTCACGCTCCGTCATTTCCGCACTTTCTATGGCGTAAAAGCCCTTGGCCCGGCACTGATCCCTGAGATCCTCGTAAACGTAGTCCTTCTTTTGGTACAAGCCCCTGACCTGCTCCATAATAGCGGCCAGCTGCTCGTCCTGATCCATCAGGGATTTGTTGTCGATGACGCGCTTGTGGAGCATGGACAGGTCCGTTAAGGAGCCGACCCGCACCATAAAAAATTCGTCCAGGTTGGAATCGAAGATGGATAAAAATTTCAAGCGCTCCAGCAGCGGCACCTGGCCGTCCTGTGCTTCGTCTAAGACCCGCTCGTTAAAGCGCAGCCAGGATAATTCGCGATTCTGAGTGAAAGAAATGTCCTCCATTATTAGCCTCCTATGATTCGGCTGATAACATACCCCTCCCGAATTCCCGTCTGGGCGACGGCAATTTTTTCCACGTGAAAATACTTGGCGATTCGGTAAAGAATCGACAGGCCGGGAAGCAACGTATGAATACGGTCTGCTTTTACCTTTAAAATAATTTCCATTTTTTCTTTGTCTTCAATGTCCAGCAAATGCTTCATGAGGGTCTTTAGGTCGTCGGTCTTCATTTCGTCGTTGTCGTGGTCTTCGTCGAAAAGAGTGTTGTACATCTTCAGCGTCGCCCGGGCGCTGCCCCCGACGGCACAGAGGATGGGGTAGCGATTCCCCGCCATGGCCTGGGCGTTTAAGAGAAATTTCAGCCGCTCGTCCATGGTCTTGCGCTCGTCGTTGGTGATAAACAGGCCGTCGACGTAATCCCGAAAAACGGAGAGGGAGCCGATGTCCAAGGACGCCGAGTCCACCACCTCGTGGTTTTGAAAGAGCACCAACTCCGTGGAGCCGCCGCCGATGTCGGTGAGGACGCCGTCCGCGTGCCCCTGAACCGTGCCCGCCGCGCCGACGAAGGCCAGGCGCGCCTCTTCTTCCCCGCTTAAAATTTCGATGTCGATACCCAGCGCCTCTTTCACCCGACGAAGGACCTCGTCGGAATTGTTGACGTTACGAATGGACGCCGTGGCAATGGCATGGGTGTGGCGAATGTCGCCTAATTGATCCAGGATAAAAATAAAGTGACCCAAGGTCTCGATTAAGGCGACGATGCCCTCTTCCGTCAGGCTTCCGTTTTTTCGGTAGCCGGCCAGACCCAGTGTTTGCTTTTCATTGAATAGATTTTGCGCCACGCCGTCTTCCACGCGAAAGACCGACAGGCGCACGGTATTGGAACCGATGTCGATGACTCCGTGCATCATACACCTCCTTTTTATTTTAATCGTCAAATGTTATATCTTTGTAAAATTTAGTTTAAGTCTTCGTCGCCTTCGACGATGAAGCGGGCGATGTAGTCCTCGTAATTCATCTTGGCGTCGCGGGAGCTGCCGTCGTCTCGTATTTCGATGATGCGATTGGCGATGGATGAAATAAATTGGTGGTCGTGGGAGGTAAAGAGCAGATTCCCCTTAAAATCCATAAGCCCGTTGTTTACCGCTTCGATGCTTTCCAAATCCAGGTGATTGGTGGGTTGGTCGAAGATCAGCACATTGGCGGGATCGATCATCATTTTTGAAAACATCATCCGCACCCGCTCGCCCCCGGAGAGGACGTCGGCTTTTTTCAGGGCCTCGTCCCCGGAAAAGAGCATGCGGCCCAAGAGGGAGCGCATGACGATTTCCGACTGGTCTTCGCTATAGTCCCTGAGCCAGTCGATTAAATTCTTTTCCACGCCGTCGAAGAAGGCGTTGTTGTCCCTGGGGAAGTAGCGCATGGTAATGGTCTGTCCCCACTTAAATTCGCCGCTGTAATCGTCACAGTGGTCCGTTAAAATTTCAAAGAGACGGGTAATGGCCACTTCGTTTCCGATAAAGGCCACCTTGTCGTCCTTGTCCAGGCGGAAGGAGAGGTCCTTAAAGAGCAGATTGCCGTCCAACTCCGAGGAAAGATTTTCCACGGTGAGAATTTCGTTGCCCACTTCCCTAGATAAAGTAAAGCCCACGAAGGGATAGCGGCGGCAGGATGGGCGAATCTCCGTCAGGTCGATTTTATCCAGGAGCTTCTTGCGGCTCGTGGCTTGGCGAGACTTGGACTTGTTGGCGCTGAAGCGGGCGATAAAGTCTTGCAGCTCTTTGATCTTTTCTTCCTTCTTTTTGTTTTGTTCCTTAATCAGCTTTGCCGCCAGCTGGCCGGATTCGTACCAGAAGTCGTAGTTCCCGGTGATCATATTGATCTTGCCGAAGTCGATGTCCACCATGTGCGTGCAGACGTTGTTCAAGAAGTAGCGGTCGTGGCTCACGATAATAACGATGCCTTCGAAATCCGCGAGAAAATCTTCCAGCCACATCACCGCACGCACGTCCAAACCGTTGGTGGGCTCGTCCAACAACAGGATTTCGGGATTGCCGAAGAGCGCCTGTGCCAAAAGCACCTTCACCTTTTCCGATTCCCGGAGCTCGTACATCATCTGCTCGTGTTTTTCCAAACCGATGCCCAGCCCCTGCAAGAGGCGGGAGGCATCGGCCTCGGCCTCGTAGCCGTTCATTTCCGCAAAGCGCGCCTCAAGCTCCCCGGCGCGAATGCCGTCTTCGTCGGAAAAATCCGGCTTCATGTAAATGGCGTCCTTTTCCTTTTGAATGGCGTAAAGCTCCTCATTCCCTTGAATCACCGTGTCCATCACCGTGAAATCTTCAAAGGCAAAGTGGTCCTGCTTTAATTTCGAGAGCCGCTCATTCTTGCCCTTGGACACGTGGCCCGTGGAGGGCTCCTTCTCTTCGGATAAAATTTTTAAAAACGTGGATTTCCCCGCGCCGTTGGCGCCGATGACGCCGTAACAATTGCCCTGTTGAAAGAGCAGATTCACGTCGTCGAATAATTTTTTATCGGGAAACAACACGCTTACATCAGTTACTTGTAACATAGTTCACCTTCTCATTTTTATTATTTGCTGCTCTTATTGTATCACGAAAGGCATCTGCAGGCCGCCATGATAAACGCTTATCGACGCCAGGCTCAGCTACTTGTGCTATAATGAGAAAAAAGACGTTATACAAGAAAGTGAGCGCTATGAAATTTACAGATCACAACAATTACACCCTCTTGGCGGATTTTTACGAATTCACCATGGGCAACGGCTATTTCGAAAACGGCATGCAAGATGAAATCGTGCACTTCGACATGTTTTTCCGCTCTGCGCCCGACGAAGCCAGCTACGTTATTTTAAGCGGCCTGGAACAACTCATCGAGTACCTGGAAAGCTTGACCTTCGACGAAGAAGACATCGCCTTTTTGCGGTCCAAGGGCATCTTCAGCGAAGCGTTCTTAGATTATTTGGCAAACTTCGAATTCGCCTGCGACGTGCGGGCCATCCCCGAAGGCACCGTGGTCTTTCCCTCGGAACCCCTGGTTACCGTCAGAGGCCCGGCCATTCAGGCACAGCTCATCGAAACCATGGTCCTACTCACCATCAACCACCAAACCCTGATCACCACCAAAGCCAATCGCATCTGCAAGGCCGCCGGCGGACGGGCCGTCACCGAATTCGGCTCCCGCCGCGCCCAAGGCTACAGCGGCGCCAATTTAGGCGCGCGGGCCGCCTACATCGGCGGTTGCAACGGCAGCGCCAACACCTTGGCCGAACAACTCTACGGCGTCCCCGCCCTGGGCACCATGGCCCACAGCTGGGTGCAAATGTTCGACGAAGAAATCGACGCCTTCAGAGCCTACGCCAAAGTCTATCCC